>Ga0208158_1000004_pt1 | contig 275726 bp, 257 predicted proteins | sample 8_EtaG_FD_184081 | JGI IMG/M metagenome (GOLD analysis project Ga0208158, IMG submission 184081) | Marine viral communities from the Subarctic Pacific Ocean - 8_ETSP_OMZ_AT15162 metaG (SPAdes) (version 2) | ecosystem: Environmental > Aquatic > Marine > Oceanic | place: Pacific Ocean...
ACTTCAAGATGCTGGAGAAGGTTGCTGATCTGTTGGGTGCCGGCATGGGTGCATCCCGTGCAGCTGTCGACGCAGGCTTTGTGCCGAACGACATGCAGGTAGGCCAAACCGGTAAAATTGTTGCCCCACAGTTGTATGTAGCGGTTGGTATCTCTGGTGCCATTCAGCACCTGGCCGGCATGTCTGATTCCAAAGTGATCGTTGCGATCAACAAGGATGAAGAAGCACCGATCTTCCAGGTTGCCGATTACGGCCTGGTAGCGGATCTGTTTGAAGCAGTACCCGAGTTAGAGAACGAGTTGAAGAGAGTGATTTGAAGGTTGTGTCGTGAGCTGTTCTGGGGTTTTTGCGTTATTGTTGGCCCCCTTTTTACCCCCTCTTTTGGGGGCTTTTTTTACCCATAATTTCCTTGTCTTTTGGACAGAAAAATCATCTGGCAACCAGAGCAGGTCAATCAAACTATGTGTAATACGAACCAGGCCGACACCTTCGAAAAATGGCTTTCTGAGCTCAACCTTCTCGCCAAAGATGAGTGCTGCCTATGGATAATTTCCTCTGACCCTGACTACCATCGAAAAGCGTTCGAGGAGGGCGCAAGCCCGGGTGAGGAGTTCGATCGCCTGCAGAGAATCAGCGCCGGGAGCGGTTGTGGCTGTGGCTGTGGCTGTGGCTGTGGCTGTGGCTGTGGTACCTAGCGCACCAATCCTCACTGCCCCAGGGCAACAATCAGAGCCGACAGATTCCGCATTACTGTGTCAGCACATCAAGAGCATCCCGCGCGCAAAACGTGACAGTAACAAAATCACCGGGCAAGATAGGCAGCTAACGAACCACTCTTGCCGAATCAAGTTGACTCCAATGACCAGCAAAACCAGCCCACAACAAACCCGAAACGCCATAATGATGTTCGTGGGCATGATGCTGGTCGCGCTCAATCTACGGCCGGCACTCACCAGTGTCGGGCCGATTTTGTCCTCTATTGGTGACAGTTTATCGCTGTCTTCTATAGGCCAGGGCGTACTTGCAACACTGCCCGTGTTGCTTCTCGGCCTGGCGGCACCAATTGCCCCTCGTGCCGCGCGCAAACTCGGCATGGAGCGAGCGGTGCTGGTGGCCCTTATCATTTTGGGTGTGGCAATGATTGCGCGCCCATACCTTGGGGTGAGTGGTTTATTCCTGGGCACTGCCGTGGTCGGTGGTTGTATAGGCGTTATGAGTGTTTTGCTGCCAGGTATCGTAAAGCGCGACTTCCCCGAATCGGCAAGCCTGATGACCGGCATTTACACCGCGGTGCTGTGCGCCGGTGCCTCCGTAGCTGCAGGGGCAACCGAGCCGCTTCGCACGGCTTTTTCCGGTGCCTGGGAGCCTGCGCTGGCATTTTGGGCAATACCAGCAGTGATCGCAGCTGTAGCCTGGTGGCTACAGCTTGATGGCAAGCAGGTTCCCAAGGCACCGGGTGCACCTAAAAAATCCCTCTTTAAAGATAAGCTCGCCTGGCAAATCGCTTTCTATATGGGTTTGCAATCGTCCCTGGCGTATACGGTGTTCGGTTGGTTGCCTACCATCCTTCAAGACCGGGGATTGGAGCCGGTTAACGCCGGGCTGGCCCTGTCGGTATCCATTCTTGTTCAAGTACCAACCGCCATTGCCGCGCCTTGGATAGCCAGCCACATGCGTGATCAGCGTTTTATGGTGGTGCTGGTTATGTTGACGACACTGGCGGGGCTTTGCGGCAGCATTTACGCGCCTATCGAAGGGGTGTGGTTGTGGGTGATTTTGCTGGGATTGGGTCAAGGTGGTTCATTCAGCATCGCGCTCACCTTACTTGCGGTACGAGCAAGGGACGCAGAGACCGCCGCGCGCCTATCCGGGATGGCCCAGAGCGTTGGCTACACCATGGCAGCACTGGGCCCGCTGTTTGTAGGTATTCTGCACGAAAAATTCGACAGCTGGAACGTTGCAGGGGGCTTCCTTAGCCTGATCGCGATTGGTGCCATAATTGCCGGGCTAGGCGCCGGTCGCAGGCTTTACGTACTGGATCAGTAAACCGGGCTGCAGGCGCCGCGGCTATTGCGTGCCATCACGCACATCCGGAATAACGTCCAGAACGCTCTGCCATATCGAAACAGCTAACACAGGCTAAAATAACTGTCAGCTGTATGAAATAAAGGTGTATTTATATTTACAGCCCCGAACACGCATGGCCGTTATCAACAACAATTTCAGATCCCGTCATCGCTCTTCCCGCATTGGAAGCAAGCAATATCAGGGCTCCATCCAAATCCTGAACCTGACAGAATTCCCGTGCCGGGATCCGCTTTTTCAACCGCTCTCCAGCATCACTTTCCAGAAACTCCTGATTGATTTCAGTCATCACATAGCCTGGCGCCAGTGAGTTTACGCGAATACCATGACGTGCCAGTTCAAGAGCCATGGAACGAGTAAGGTGTGCCAGGCCCGCCTTAGCCGCGCAATATGGGCCCACGCCACCTACCAACCGAGTGGCCAAAATAGAAGTCACATTGATGATACTTCCACCTTGTTCCGGAACCATACGACGAGCGCTTTCCTGAGCAACAATCCAAGCACCCTTGAGATTAGTCTGCAAAATAGCATCCCAATCTTCGTCGCTGTAATCCAAAACGGCCTTGGTATCGCTAACTCCAGCGTTATTTACAACAACATCAATCCCGCCAAGTTGGCTGCAAATCTCCTCAAGGCATGCAACAACAGACTCTCGTGATGCCACATCCAAAGCCATTGCTACCGCAGTACCACCGTCACGCTGGATTTCCGCAGTCAACTCTTGCAGCCGCTCGACCCGGCGCGCCGCAACAACAACATGAGCCCCCGCCGTTGCAAGTGTTTTGGCAAAGTGGCGTCCAAGCCCACTTGAAGCCCCAGTGATCAGCACTCGTTTGCCAGCAAGATTAAAAAGTTCGCTGATATCAGTCATGGTTATCCCTCTACGTGATCAGTTTCACGCCCAAGGATTTTCCTTGCCAGGCTCATCCGGTGGACCTCATTTGGGCCGTCATATATGCGGAACCCTCGAGCATCCTTAAAGATTCTCTCTACGATATTCTCACCTGACACACCCTGGCCACCTAAAACCTGGACGCTCCGGTCAATAACTCGCCAAATACCTTCAGAGCTGATCACCTTCGCCATGCTGGATTCACGGTTACCACGTTCGCCTTTATCTAGTACCCAGGCACAGTGCAGTATAGACAGACGTGTTGTCAGCATGTCCATCTCGTTATCGGCCAACATAAAGCCGACCCCTTGGTGATCACCCAGCCGCTTGCCAAACGATCGACGAGTCCGCGCATAATGAACAGCCTCATCATGCGCTCGCTGAGCTGCGCCCAACCAGCGCATGCAGTGAGTAAGCCGAGCTGGTGCCAGACGAACCTGGGCGTATCGGAACCCTTTGCCAATTTCGCCGAGAATATCAGTAGCCTGCACTCTGAGGTTCTCAAAGCGCACAACGCCGTGGCCCCCGGTAAAGCAGGAGTCCATAACGTCCATCATTCGATCAACGATAAAACCCGGCCGATCAGTATCAGTCAGGAACATGGTGGCGTTATCATCTTCTGTTCGCGCCATGATGATTGCGAAGCTGGCACCTTCGGCGCCTGTAATAAACCACTTGGTGCCGTTAATCACGTAATCATCACCGTCGCGAACGGCGGTTGTTGTGAGCATCGACGGGTCGGAACCCGCACCCGGAGAAGGCTCCGTCATCGCAAAACAAGAACGTATTTTTCCTTCAACCAAAGGCCGGAGCCAGCGTTCTTTCTGAGCCTCTGAGGCCACCACATCCATCAGATGAACGTTCCCCTCATCCGGAGCATGAATGTTCATGGCTGTGGGCCCCAAGGGGGAATACCCCGCTTCTTCAAAAATCACAGCCTTCGCTACATGGGATAGACCTGCACCACCCATTTCACGGGAAGCGTGCAGAGTAAGCAGTTCATGCTTACGGGCACTGGCTATCAATTCATCCCGAAGGTCTTCGGTCGGGCCATGTGGCGTCTGACGCGGATCCGACTCCAGTGGCATTACATCCTCTCGGATAAAACGGCGTACTTGCGATTGCATCGCCTTAATATCGTCACTTAGCTCAAAATTCATGCTGATTTCCCGATTATTAGATTGATTGAAAACAGTGTCCTACCAAATCATTCAGTTATCACATCAACAACATGGACTGCGCTATTCGCTCCATCACTGTCGAACGTTCACCGGATTTAGTGGGATTGTATGGGGTGTAATTGAAAAGGCGCAGGTACGCTGCAACTAGACCGCCCTCATCTGAGCTGTCTATATCTACGATGTTGACGCAGGCAGGATCCTGCTCAAGGAAAGGTAGAGATGACAAATCACTATTCACGAGCCACGAAATCAAAACCCGGTTAACTGCATCATGACTGGCAATCACCGCGCTCTGCCAGTCGGGGTCCGCAAGCAGCGTGCGAAACCACTCAAGAACCCGCGCACTAAAATCGCTCCACGGCTCCCCTCTCAAAAAGCCGGTCCCGGGCTGCAAAGACCACTGGTACGCTCCAGCCACTTCCTTTTTGTAGGCCTCCGGTGGTATCTGGCTGAGCCGTCCCGCCCGAATTTCTTTCAGTGCAGAGATTGATTCAGTTTCACAAGAGTCAGGACAATTCGACAAAATCATCTCAAGCGTCTGAATCGCCCTCGGGTAGTCCGAGCTCACCGCTCTGTCGAACTTCACACCACGCAGCATATTGCTCAGCGCTAACACCTGAGCTTCACCATCTGCAGAAAGGCGCACAGATCGGGGGTCCAACGGATGACCCGATTCATCGAAATAGTTCACCTGCCCGTGTCGAATCAGATACAAACGGCGACGCTCGACGCCCTGATAACAGCCCGAGGTTGATGGCATCAGCGATGCTCCTCAGGTGGGCGGGCAACTTTCGGATTGCTGATCGTTAGCGCATTCAAGACAACTTTTTGCAAAACTACCTGAAGTTGCTGCTGTTTTTGCCCTGAGATGTCAAAAGACCCGGCCCTGATCGCTTCTGCCATGGCTCGCCGGGCGCTCTCCAGCGGAGTCGAACCAATGACAATAGACTCCGGCAATATCTCTGAAAACAATGCAACCTCTTCCTGACTTACATTCTCACCCGCATTCGCCTCGCGTGCCGCGATTCCCATTGCGCTGGCAATCATGCGCACTTCGTAACGCAGGTGCGCAGGAACCGACGGGAAAACCTCATTCATCAGCGTTTTACGCGCCGCAGCAAGCAATTCAGGTGCGTCTGGGTGATTCATGAGCGTTCTCCCGTCAGTGTCAGAATGTTGTATTCAAGCTCTGGCACCAGCCGCCCTGTAAGTGCAAGCTCAAGGGAGTACTGCCTCCCTGACAGATGTCGTTCAGCTTGCTGGACAGCTACGATAGCCCATCGAACGTGGGCCATAACCTGCCAGTAACGCAGATCTTCCAGGGATATCTCTCGGGGACAAACTTCAGAGTATCCGGCCATCACATCGTTCAGATCACCAATGCCACCGGCAACGCGCTCGTTCTTACCAAACCGCCAGCATTTTGCTGTTAGCCATCCAATGTCCTCGCGCCAATCGCCCCAGGCGGTAAACTCCCAGTCCAGAATGCCTGACACTCCCCCCTGATCCACCATGAAGTTACCTGTCCGAAAATCCCTGTGGATGAGACAAGACTCCGATGAATCCGGTTTGTTGACACTAAGCCAGCGCAATCCCCACTCAATAACTGGGAATGCCCATGGCAGCTCATCGAGAAACTCCAGATACTGCGCAATAATTACTTGCGCCGGATCTGCAACTGGCGCAGGCAAGAAGGCAAGCGTCTCGTTTGGCGGTTTTATAGAATGCAGTTTTGCCAAATTACGCCCAAGCTCGCGGCAGAGCTCGCGGCGGTCAGGCACAAGCGAATCGTCTTTGACCAAGCGATGGCCCGCGGCAGTGCCGCCAACTGCTTGCATCATGAAAAACTCGCGACCGATCACCTCGAGATCACTACAAAGCCACAGGGGCGCCGGCACTTCAACGCTTGCTTCGTGAACGGTGTTGAGTACCGCATATTCGTCCGCACGGGACATGCTTACATCTACTGCAGACAGTGAATCGGTCCTAAGCACCCAGCGATGCTTACCTGCCCAGTCACCTCCGTGGATAGAAACCTCTAGCAGCCAGTTTTCCTGTATCGCGCCACCCGATAGTCTCTCGATGCGGCCAATCTCAACTGAACCGGCGCATTTGTTGGCAATGTGTTGCGTCAGGGCTTCCCGAAACCTGCCCGGATCGCCCTGACTTTTCGACTCCGTACCGGCGCTCTGAATTATTGACATGTATTATCCATTCTTGCTGTACATCGTAAGTTTCAGAGACAGATGCAACAAGAATGCCAAATCCAAATTTCAAAAACCAAAAACATAAGTTTATATAATTCAATCAGTTAAAAATTAAATAAAAAAGAAGCCAGCTCACATTATTCGTGCAATTTCAATTATGAAACATCACTCTCTCAAAATTGATACACTACTCTCACGCCAACAAATAATAGAGATCCCATGACACAACCTCCCCGCCTCCCCCGGATCGTTGCGCTGATCAGCCACCTTACTTTAGGCGGCAAGTCCAGTCGCCTGGCAACAACGCTGGGACAAATCCTCCCTCGCTATGCACTCGAGGCGCATATCGACATTGTCGAGACAACCGTCGCCAACCTGCTGCCAACCGCTCAGGATCTGGAGCGTGAAAGCGACGTGGACGTAATTATTTGCTCGGGCGCCTCGGCAGAGTTTTTACGAAAAAAAATTGACACTACAGTGTTGTCGATTCGCATGGGTGAATACGACCTGATCAAAGCTCTCAATCTTGCCAAGGATCTAGGCACAAAAGCCGGCATATTGAGCCACCAGCGTGCCCACGCAGAACTGAAGGAGCTTGCATCGCTGTTAACGGTCGATATCTCGGAAGCGGTCTACACCTCACTTGAAGATGCCCGCAAAAAAGTAAGGACGTTCGTTGCTAATGGTTACCGCGTGATTATCGGATCGCCCACAGCTGTCGAGTTGGCGGAGGAAGTAGGCGCTGTCGGCGTTTCTGCGATCAACGCCGACGCCGTCAGACGCACATTGGACGACGCAATTGCAATCTGCCATAGCCGAGCGAGCGAGAAACAGAAACACCAGCGGATCAGCGCCGTTCTCCGGCATCTCAACGAGGGCGTTATGGCTCTTGATGCCGGCGGGCGCGTTCAATCCATCAACCCAAGCATGAGCAAATTGCTCAATCTCTCAGAACGGGATGTCATTGGCCAGAAGGCCCAGTTGCTGCTTCCAGAAGTAGCCATTGACCACGCTCTGACAACTGGGATAGGAGAAGAAAATCAGCTGATCCAGATACATCGTCGCAAGCTGGCGGCCAGCGCTATGCCGATTTTCGAAGGTGGCCAGTTGAACGGCGTCGTTATCGCATGCCAGGAGATCAATACCATCCAGCGTGCCGATCGACGCATTCGGTCTCAAACCCGACCCAGCCATTTCATCGCCCGATACACGTTCGACCAATTGCTGGGCAATGCCTCCAGCTTCAAGCAGGCAGTTCACCTGGCCCAGCTTTATTCGAAAACCGACTCCACTGTTCTGGTTACCGGAGACAGTGGAACCGGAAAAGAGCTCATCGCACAAAGCATTCATAACGCGAGCAATAGAAGCCGGGCGCCATTTGTGGCCATAAATTGCGCCGCTTTCCCGGAGACACTCCTGGAAAGCGAACTGTTCGGGTATGAAGAAGGCGCGTTCACGGGAAGCCGCAAAGGTGGGAAAAACGGGCTTTTTGAAGCGGCACATACTGGCACCGTATTTTTGGATGAAATTGGAGATATGCCGGTCTCTCTGCAAACACGACTGCTCCGCGTCCTGCAGGAGCGAGAAGTACTGAGGCTGGGAGCTTCAGATTCGACGCCCATCGACATCCGGGTTGTTGCGGCAACGCACCAGGATCTACAAGAACGCGTCGAGCAGGGCCTTTTTAGAGAGGACCTGTATTTCCGACTTAATATTTTAAGGATCGCTGTGCCGTCACTAAAAGAGCGAATGGAAGATATTCCAATCATTGCCCGAGCAACGCTAACCAATCTCGCAAAAAACAATCCAGACAAGCAGGCCCAGGCAGAGGCAGTCATACAGGACTTGATGCCCGCCCTTGTCGCACATCCTTGGCACGGGAATATCCGAGAACTTGAAAACATAGTCGAGCGCATCTATCTGTCAACCTCCCTGCTCGACGACCCAGACAACAACGCACCTTCAATGAATACTCTGTTTCCGGAATTATCGGTTCAGCCTATCGAGGCGAGCCGGGCAACAAATCAAGGCGACGCCCCTTCAGATCTTCACTCACTTGGTAAAGCTGCAGAAATCGCGCACATTCGGCAGACTCTCGACGCCTGCGGAGGCGATATGACCAAGACAGCAAAATCCTTGGGGATCAGCAGGTCAACGTTATGGCGTCGTTTACGTGGCACGCACACCACGCGCTAAAAGTCACAAATGACACAAGATCGGAACTGACTGTTTCACAAAAGAAACAAATCGAGCGCAGTAAACCTCGCCCAAAAAAATTCCAACCCCTTATTTTATTTAACCTTTACAGCACATCACTGCATTTGGCACAAGCCTTGCTGAGTTATCCCCATACTCATCGAGCGGCTGCCTACAGCCCTCCGAGATCATCAAGAACAAGACCCAAGCCGGAGGCCAACATTGCAAGGTTTAATGATGGATGCCGACCTGAGCATCACAACGATTATGCAGCATGCGGAAACTGTCGCCAGAGATACAGAAATCGTATCACGCATGCACGATGGCTCAATTCATCGCTACACCTACGGTGATGCCTTCAAGCGTGCGCGCCAGTTGGCGGGGGCACTGGATAACCTTGGAATAACCAGCGACGCACGCGCTGGCACTCTCGCCTGGAATGATTACCGGCACTTTGAGATGCACTACGCTATTCCTTGTTCGGGGCGCATCTGCCACACCATAAACCCCAAGCTTTTTCCCGAGCAAATTCAATTCATTATCAATGATGCGCAGGACGAAGCGCTCTTCATCGATCCGCAGTTCCTACCTCTGATTGAGGCTATGCACACGCAACTTCCGACCGTCCGTCACTGGATAGTTCTCTGCGCGACAGCCGAACTGCCGGCTGACAGCCCGCTCCCGGGCCTGCAAAGCTATGAGGACCTGCTCTCATCCCAGGGAACTGATTACGTTTGGCCAGAACTGGACGAAAAACGAGCCAGCGGTTTGTGCTACACCTCCGGCACTACCGGAAATCCCAAAGGAGTGCTTGGTTGTCACCGCAGCATTGTTCTTCATGGCATGTCCCAAAACATGGCAAGCAGCGTGGGCCTTACATCAGAAGATGTGGTCATGCCTTTGGTCCCCATGTTTCATGTCAACGCGTGGGGCATGCCTTACAACGCACCCATGGCCGGAGCAAAACTTGTGCTGCCGGGGCCGCATGTAGCCGACGCTGAAAGCATGGTGGAGCTGATCAACAACGAACGGGTTACCTTCTCACTTGCTGTTCCAACACTCTGGAGCGGAATCAATATCTATCTCAACAAAACCGGCAAGTCTGTACCGTCACTGAAACGCGGAGTCATCGGCGGTGCCGCCGGCGCGATAGGCCTTTATGAAGATATGGACGGCCACGGCGTAACCCTTGAAAACGGATGGGGAATGACCGAACTGAGCCCCATGGGTAGCTACAACCGCCACCTTGAGCGGCACGACAAAACTGACGTTGAAACAAAAGCCAACCTGCGCCTCAAATCTGGCAGACCTCTTTTTGGCATGCAGATGCGAATCATGGACGAGGATGGGAACAGCCTGCCTCATGACGGTCACACAACCGGAATACTTGAGGTTCGCGCTCCATGGGCTTGCAAGAGCTACTTCGGAAGCGATCAGGAGCACAACTGGTTCAACACAGGAGATGTTGCCACGATCGATGCCAGTGGATATATGCAGATTACTGACCGAGTGAAAGACGTCATTAAGTCCGGCGGCGAGTGGATCAGCTCAATCGAAATTGAAAACGCCATCTTGTCTCACCCAGGCGTAAAAGAGGCTGTCGTAATTGGCATCAACCATCCGCACTGGAGCGAACGGCCTCTTCTGATTGTTGTTCCTGATGCGGACCATCCTGACCTGACCCCTGCTAACTTACTCACGTTTCTTAAGGGCAAGATTCCAAAATGGTGGATACCGAACGCCTGCGAATTCGTGGAAACACTGCCGGTTACCGCCACCGGAAAACTGAGCAAAAAGCTAATCCGTGAAAACTTTGACCAATATGAGTGGCCTGACATCCCAAACAGTTGAGAGCCGGGCTTGATCGTCTAACCCGCCACAAACCATAAGGAGAAGGCACCACCAGATTTATTAACGATAGTTCCGTGCAGCAAGTAAGTAAGTAAGTTTTCCGATTGATTCAACTTTTCTGGGGTTAAGTAATGCAAAACAACAAACTGAGAAGCGCTATCCAGGCTACTGTTGCCATCACTATTTTCGGCACATCCATCCAGACTGACGCTTTTACTTTGAATACAGATACAGTGAATACCTCCCTGTACGGATATGTGCGACTGAATGCATCATACGACATCAACGAGGATATTTCGAAAGCTACCAGAACGGGGTCATTTGCTCAACTGGGTGGGGCCGACAAAGAATCAGAGGGACACTTCGGAGCTGATGCTTACCAGAGTCGAATCGGAATAAAGGTAGACAACGATTCGGGGCTCGCAATGAGATTAGAAGGGGACTTTTGGGGGTCAGGGGGCGGTTCGTTTCGTATTCGTCATGCATATGGCGAATACGATGGCATTCTAATGGGGCAGACTTGGTCCAACTATATGAGTTTTTACGGCGTCACCCCTGGCCTGGATTTCTTCGGCCACCCAGGCCTAGCCGGTCTACAGGGACGAGTGGCACAGGCTCGCTACACAACTGGCAACCTGTCAGTATCACTGGAAGATCCCTTCACATCGGTTTTGGATAATTCCAGCGTTCGTCAGGGCGTGCCGACGTTTACGGCTCGCTATGAAAATACAAAGGGCAAATTGTCGTACGCATGGGGAGGCCTTATTCACCAAGTTACGATTGATGACGGTACTATCAACGAGTCCGCTATTGGTTTCGCATCGTTCATCTCAGCAAACCTAGCCGTCACCGACAATCTGACCTTTCAGGGCACTCTCAACTACAGCGATGGCGCGAACATCTACCTCTTTCGAGCCGGTGAAAACTTCGGGGCCGAAGACGCCTACCTTGATGGCGATGATAACCTCAACACGATCGCCGGTTATGCTGGCTCTATCGGCGCCTCGCTGAATGTCGGCAACGGCCAAACCATAAACCTTGCCTATGGCGTGGCTACTGTTGACTGGGGTGAAGCAGAAAGCGATCTTGGTACAGCGGTAGTCGGCAATAAAAGTGAGACCAACGAGAAGGCCATGATCAACTACCAATGGTCGCCGGTTACTAACGTCATGATGGGTGTCGAGTACGCTTATTACCAGCGTAAAAACGTCGACGATAAAAGTTTCGACGCTAATCGACTGATGTTTGCCGCGCAATACAATTTCTAATTTAAGCTTGTCGCCCGCCGAGTCTAAAGGCTCGCTTGCAGTGTAGGTGATTAAAGATCGCATGCACTGCTTTTTTATATAACCAATCAGCGTAATGCCCGAAAGCATCTGAAATCTATCATATTCAATCAATTATTTAGAGGGCGTTATTATGAACGCAATATTCCTGGACGGTTACTCTCTGGACAGAAACGATCTGGACTTCGCTCCAATTCGTGCGCAAGTTGATTCTCTGGATATCTATCCACAAACTCAAAGGGCCGAGCTCAGTCAGCGCATCGCTCCCTATGACGTCATCCTGGTCAATAAGGTGAAGCTAGACCGAGCAAGCCTGGAAAACTCTAAATCAAAACTGATCTGCATCGCTGCTACCGGGACAGACAACATCGACCTTTCCGCTTGTCGCGACTTTGATATTACCGTCACAAACTGCCAAGGATACGGTACCGATTCTGTCGCTCAACATGCACTCGGGCTCATGCTGAACCTGTCCAATCAAATGTTCGAATACCATCAAGCCGTCGTCAATGGCCGCTGGCACGAAAGCACCCAGTTCTGCCTGCTGGATTATCCAATTCGGGAGCTTGCGGACAAGACTTTAGGTATCGTTGGCTATGGCACACTTGGACAGCGAGTTGCAGAGCTGGGCAAAGCATTCGGGATGAATATCCTTGTTTCGGCGCGCCCGGGCAGCACCCCAGGCAATGGCCGTGTGGCCTTCGATGAACTCTTGCAACAGGTAGACTTTCTCAGCTTGCATTGCCCTCTTACAGACGCTACCTATCACCTGATTGGAGAGCGGGAACTCTCGCTGATGAAGCCTACAGCGTGCCTGATCAACACGGCCAGGGGAGCCCTGATTGACGAAGCGGCCCTGGCCAATGCGCTTGAAGAACGGCGCATTGGGGGAGCGGGTCTAGACGTAATTGATGGCGAGCCACCGGGCGCCAACTGTCCTTTTTTTCAACAGTCCTTGCCAAATCTAATTATTACTCCTCATTCGGGCTGGGGCGCCCTGGAAGCACGTCAACGAATTATTCAGCAGATTTCTGAAAACATCGAGAAGTGGGCGCAAGGAAAGCCATGTCGTGTTGTGTCCTGAGCCTTCGAACCACACCACATGATAATTCACTATAATTGAGCAATGTGCAGCTATGAAAATAGTAATCGCTCCCGATTCCTTCAAGGAAAGCCTGAGCGCAAAGCAGGCAGGCTGCCGAAGCTATCTACAAGGGTTTTCACGACATTCTTCCCGGCGCTGACTATGTAAAACTACCCATCGCCGATGGCGGTGAAGGGACTACGGAAGCCTTGGTGGATGCAACGCGAGGCACGCACCACAACCTGACTGTAACTGCCCCAATGGGTAACCCCATCGTTGCAAACTGGGGCCAATTCGGCAACGCCAACACCGCGATAATCGAAGTTGCCGCCGCCACCGGCCTCCACTTGGTTGCAAAGGCCGATCGCAACCCCTGGCACGCAAGCAGTCAGGGCGTTGGCGAGATAATACAAGCTGTATTGGATTGTGGCATACGACATATTCTGATTGGTCTTGGCGGCAGCGCTACCAATGATGGTGGTGCAGGTATGCTGGCCGCGCTCGGTGCGCGCTTTTACGATCAAAGCGGTCAAGAATTACCACCAACACCAAGTGGACTCGTCAATCTGTATCGCCTTGACCTCAATGGGCTTGACCCACGGATTTCCGAGACTCGCATTGAAATTGCTTGTGACGTGACTAACCCTCTATTAGGCGCTCAAGGGGCTTCTTATACTTTTGCCCGCCAGAAAGGCGCATCAGATGACATGATCGCTGACCTTGACCGCGTGCTTGGCCGATTTGCAGCAGCCATGATCCCAGCAGCGGGGCAAGATTTCTCAAACTGCGCCGGAGCGGGTGCGGCTGGCGGCATTGGCTACGCGCTAATCAGCGCCCTACACGGCAACCTGCAAAGTGGAATTGATCTAGTATTGGACAGCGTCGAAATAGATCGTCATCTTGATCACGCCGATCTGGTTTTAACTGGAGAAGGTCGTATCGATAACCAAACCGCTCATGGTAAAGCAATATCAGGCATAACCCGACGGGCACACCAAAAGCAGGTGCCCGTCATTGGATTAGCAGGAACGATAGATTACGCGGTTGTTGAAGAGGCCGGATTACAAGCAGGCTTCAGCATAACCCCTGGCGTTATCAGCCTTGATAATGCTCTAACCAATGCCGGTAAAAATTTATCAGAAGTGGCGCGCAACGTTGCCCGAGTCTGGCGCCTGAGCCGCCAGCACACGCCGTCTTTGCCAAAAGACTTACCGAATACCGAGACCACGCTTTTTTAAAAACTCTTTCATGTGCAGCCGCAGCCTCGTTGTGAACAGCGGATGTAGTTGTTTCGACCAATTACTCGATTTATTTCCCTCGGTGCGCGCAAGGTAGTACTCCTCCATGGTCGCATCGAATCCCTCCACATGGGCCTGGGTATCAGCACTCGTGTAGTTGTTCTCTTTGAGAATTGCCTCCAAGGGCATGCGCGGCTTTGTTTCAGGGTTCTGGTCAGGATAGCCCAAGCAAAGGCCAAATACGGGATACACCTGGTCAGGCAGGTTTAACAGCTCACTGACCTCGGCGGGAGCATTGCGAATGCCGCCGATATAGCATACTCCCAACCCCTCAGACTCTGCCGCTATGACCATGTTCTGAGCCATCAGCGCAACATCAACACTAGCCACTAGCAACTGCTCCGTGGTGCCGGAAACAGCATCAGCACCTGAGTTTCGTGCAGCTTCGCTGGGGCGTTTCATATCCGCACAGAAAACCAGAAAATCCGACGCGTCTGCGACATATTTCTGTCCGCCGGTTAATTCAACCAGAACTTCCCGTTTGGCCATATCAGTCACATGGATAAGAGTATAGGCCTGCAGATGACTCGATGTCGCTGCACATTGCCCAGCGCGCAGCACTGCCTCAAATAAATCCGAGGAGATTCTTTGATGAGTAAACTTTCGAATGGAACGATGCTGATGAAGTAGTTCAATCGTAGGGTTCATGGTAGCTCACAAAATGGAATACATGGCGTTGCAGAGCATGCCGAGCGTGCCAGGCTCTTTAGCCACGCTCAGCATAATTTTCGAGCATGGAAGCCCTAAATTTCTGACTCTGAAGGCAAGTATTTCTGCTCTAGCTCGCTAATTAGATCCATTCCCATATCGCTTACAATATCCGTGTGCGGGGAGCGCGGCGTTGGAAGATCCGCGGCCGAGCCCGCTTGGCCCAACTCAAGCATCACCGACTTCACCGCATTGTGAATCGCAGTTACCGGCACAAGCGCGAAATGAACAATCTTGGGCCCAATCCAGGCCAACTCTTCTCTGGACAGCTTTTCAAGCCAACCTACTACAACCAGTGAAACCGGGCATTCCACTGCCTCCACAAACCGCCGGGCTTCATGCTTATCAGCGAACAAACGGGAGATTGGTTGCACCAGATCCGCACCGGCCTCGTAATAGGCGCGAGCACGCTTAACTGCATCATCAAAATCAACGGAATCGGTGCGTGCAATGATCAGCGTTTCCGGATTGCGACGATTCTCAACAGCAGCGCGAATTTTACCTGCAGCTTCATTCATTGGGATAAGCACGTTGGTAGTGTCCACGCAAACCGGGCAGCGCTTGGGGCTGACCTGATCCTCGATTACCACGCCCTGCACGCCCGCACGCTCAAACTCATGAATCGATTTAATAACGTTCAGAGCGTTTCCATAACCCGTGTCCATATCTGCAATAATTGGCTTACTGGAGACATAGCACATTTTTTCCACAGCGAGGACGTTTTCGGTGCGCGAGTACATTTCAACGTCAGGCAAACCGAGCTGCTCTGCGGAAATCGCGAAGCCACTCGATAACATCACATCTATGCCCGGAGTCTGAGACGCCAGAAGAGCACTGAGTGCATCGCCCACACCAACAGAAATAAGTGGACCTGCAGTGTTATCTGCGAGCATCTGGCGTAATTTTTTTTCACTGGTCGCGTTAAGCATTTCTTTCATCTCCTATCGATGTAATACAGGCAACCTAAACTTGAAGCTCTTTGAGAATGGTTGCCTGGTCTTTGGTATAAGTAATCCACAGTCCTGACTGAAAAAGATTCTTCAGACCGATAAATGCAAGCTCGATTGCCATACCTGAAAAAGCGAAAGGCACGAGGTAATAGACGAAGTACTTGGGATACATTTCACCGGCAGCCGGGAACGCATGTGATGCCTCCGTGCCGTCGACTGCATACTCGAATGAGTAAATTGCAACGACCATCATCAAGGCCAGCTCAGCCAGAATCACAAAAAGATACACAGGTTTCTGAGCACTGCCGGGTAATCGATCAAACACCATGGGAATTCTCGGCGACACCCCTTGCGAAAACGCATAGAACAGAACAGGTAAAACCGACATGGGCATCAGATAAAACATTACAATTTCATAGACCCCGGGGATCGAACTCCCCATAACGTTTCGAGAGAAAACATCCGCTGAAATTGAGAGGGTCATCAGCGCCAACGCGACACCACTCATTATTAGTCCCGCGCCTTTGAGAAGGCCAAAGACGCGATAACACAGATCAATTACGCGCATGAGAAAAGCCCTCCTAACGGGAAACAGTTGATGGAAGCCATGTGGCCAGCCCCGGGAAGATAATCATGGCGCCACAGACAAAAACGGCAACAGCGATTGCCATTTTCGTAGCAGGCCTGAAAATTTTTCGCGCAGGTACACCGCTGGTTCCTGCAGCTGCATAGACGCTTAATCCTACCGGCGGCGTAATCAGGCCCAAGGTGCAAATCACGGAAATAAACACTCCGAACCAGAGCACATCAATACCCGCCTTTTGAATAACAGGTAAAACAACAGGTAACGCCATCAAAATGACCGCGGTTCCTTCAATAAACATAAAAAGAAGGAAGAAAGCTAAAGCCAGTATGATCAAAATAATTGAAGGGTACTGGATCAGAAATTCGATCATGGAAAGTATGCGGCGCGGCAACAACGAAAAAGATACAAAACGCCCGAAAATAGCAGCGCCGATCAGAATAAGAATAATCATGCCGGTTACAACAGCCGTGTCTTTCACGGATGATGTCACAAAGCTCCAATCTACTTTACCAAGTACCAACGCCGTCAAAAAAGCTCCCAGCGCGCCGATAGCACCCGCTTCAGTCGGCGTTACAAAGCCCAGATAAATGCCCCCGAAAATCAACGAAAACATAAAAATACCTACCGCAACGACAGTCACTGCTCGCCTTGCACCAATATGAACATCGGGCGAAACAGCAGGAGCGGTGTAACCATCCTCATGACCTTTGCGATACATCACGATCACACAAATCACAAAGACCAGCATGGTCATAACCCCAGGAATTATCGCGGCCATAAAGAGGCTGCTAATCGGGGTTTCGGTTATCACCCCGTATAGAATCAAAATAATACTCGGGGGAATGATCCCTGACAGAGAACCGCTTGCTGCAGCGATAGCACCTGCAAGATCACTTTTAAAGCCATAGTTTCGGAGTTCTGGAACAGCAACGCTGCCCAAAGAAGCAGCAGTAGCTGCACCCGAGCCCGAAACTGCACCCAAGAACCCCCCAATGACTACGGTCATGGCACCAAGAACAGTCGGCCTGCCCTTTGAGGCTTTGTAAACCATGGTAAACGCATCTTGTACAACGCCAGACTTGAGGATGAATTGTGCCATAACGACATAAAGCGGAATCGTAGTAAGGGCATAGCTTGCAACCTGCCCAAACGGGTCAGAGCGAAGAAAAGCGGAAGCAATGGAGAAATCTTGAATCATTACCAGGCCCATCACTCCAATTCCAAGGAGTATGGCGTGGATATGAAAGCCGACAGCCATCAATACCAGAAAAGCACCCAGAATGCTGAGGATGAACAGGGGATCGCTCATAGGATCGGTCACTCTTTAAATATACATGACTGCGCCAAATCACTTGGCGCAGTCGCTATATAGCAACTCAACAATGATTAAAGATCGTGAATCGCGCCAGGGACATCGCCACCCTGCTCAATAACAATATCACGCCACAAACGTGCTACCTCTTTACCCGGCAGATCTCTCTTATTCAACATTTCAATAAAGTCGTACCAGGTTTTTACCATGCCGGCCTCAAGCAACTCCCTCACCTCTGGCGCAAGGTCATGCAATGAAACAAATTCAGCACCTTTCGATTGCGTATCGCTGATGATTTCGGCTCGACGCTTCGACCACAATTCGGCACCTTTGGGAATCTGCGCATTAGCAGCATCCATCATTATTACCTGGAGATCTTCAGGTATTTGATCCCACTGCTCCGTGGTGAATGCCATAACGGAAGTGAAGTGGCCGAGGTTGACATCCGTCACCGTATACTTGAACAACTCATCGAAGCCATAGCCTGTCCAGTCGGAGATAAACAGCAAGCTGCCATCAACCGCGCCTCGACTCAGAGCGTCGAACAGATCAAAAGAGGGCATGGTGATCGAGTTAAACCCTACATTCTTTGCATAGAGCTCATGAATGCGCGATGGCGTACGCAGGGTCACGCTTTTCACATCTTCAACGGTTTCGAATCGAGCGCCCGTTGTGGAAATTGAGTATTCCTCTGAAATTGTGATGGGAATCGCCACAAAACCACTGTCACCGTATTCAAGCTGAGCAAACGTCTTGCCATCCTTTAACTGCACGTCGCTCTCTATCAAAGCCTTCAAAGCCATACTGCCAATCTTAGGGCTGGACTTCGCAAGTGGGAGCATTGCGATCTCAGACATTGGAAACAATGCCGGATCATAAGTTGGCAACAACGGAGCAGCGATCTGAACCAAGCCTTGTTTAAGGGCGTCGGGTTCGTTTGTCGCCTTAACCAGTTCTCCGGACAGGAACGACGTAAAAGTGATGCGGCCATCACTCTTTTTCTCTACTTGTTCCATCCATGGTTTGAAAAAGCCTTGCCATTGCCCATGGCTAGCGCTCAGCGCAGAGGTTACGCGAAAATTGAACGACTCTTGCGCCATCAAAGAACCAGACGCCAGAGTTGTAGCTAATGCCGTGCCAATCGTTAAGTGGCGAATAAACCGCATCATAGGAATCTCCATAATAACTTGTTGTTTTTTAAACAAATAATTTAATATCGCGGGCTACAGACCTAGGCTGCCGTCAGCCATTCAAACCAAAAACCCGTACACTTGTTCTAAATATTCAACAATTAGACCACTCCCTGTCAATGTAAATTTCAAAAATAGCGCAAAAAACACTCAAAAATCCTATAATATCTACATTTAATAGTTTTTAACTATTTATATGTGTTTTATTTATTTTTAATTCTATTAAACCCCCTTTTTTTTTAAGAACATATGTTCTATTATTGAATTGAGGGACAAACTGCAGGATGAGAGTTAGCCTGAATACCACCAGTACCAGTAACGGAGATGTCGAGAAATGCACGAGCCCCAAATTGCTTTAGAGAAGGGGAAGGACGCAGAGAAGGAGGACAGCGTTCGCCGTCAAGAACGTAGCGAAGTGACCAAACAACGGATACTGGACGCATCTGAACGCTTGTTCGCGGCTAAAAGCTTCTCGTCCGTATCTCTTCGCGATATTGCCAAGGCAGCATCAGTCGGAGTTGCAACTGTAAATTATCACCTGGGCAGCAAAGACGACCTTCTTCAAGCTGTGTTTCTGCGCAGGGCCACGGAGCTAAACCGTGAGCGGGCTTCAATGCTCAGCGCGGCAGAGCAGGCGTCAAAAGGCAACGGCATTCCATTGAGGAGCATACTCTATGCCCTGCTATTACCAGGCATCCGTTGGTCTTTCGATCCTGGTCAGAGAGGGTTGTTTATTCAGTTCATGGTCCGGTGCCAGCTTGACCCTTCATCTCCGCTGTACGAACTGTTCTACAGGGACGTAAGGCACCTGCAGCGCTTCGTCCCTCATTTAAGACAGACACTCCCGGAGTTTGAAGATGCAGACATTCATTGGCGTCTGCACTTCACGCTGGGGGCACTACACTACACCATCACTGACTTAAACCGACTTGACCAGGTCAGCGATGGTATATGTAACACAGGGAGCATGGACGAAGCCGTAGAGCGGATTGTCATGTACTGCGAGGGAGCTTTTCGGTCAGGACCATTCACGCCGTAGTAAAGCATCAGCATTTTCTGAAAATCCTAAGGAGACAAGCCATGAGCCAGACCATTGCAGAGAAAATTTTTTCGCGCGTCGCCGGGCGCACCATGACTGCCGGAACAGAAGCTGTATTTCCCCCGGATTTGATCACGGCATACGACTATCCAGGTTACATCGACAAATACGAAAAACAGATGGTTGAAGAGCTGGGGATCGAAAAGGTAAAACACCCTGAGCGTTTTATCCTCTTTATTGATCATCTTTATCCTGCCGGCACACCAAAAGCTCAGGAGATTCATGCTATCACCCGACGTTTTGCCAAGCGTTACGGTTTCAAACTTCATGAGGGCGATGGCATCGGGCATCAGGTGATTTCCGAGAAGGGGTACATCCGCCCCGGTATGTTTGTCACGCACTTCGACGGCCACATAAGCACGATCGGTGCACTAGGCGCGATTGGCATTGGCATTCGAAACAGCATGATCGAGGCATTCGCCACCGAAGAGGTTGCGCTGGTTGTGCCCGGATCTGTTCGGATAAACCTCACCGGCAAGCTTCAACGCGGCGTCACCTCACGGGATGTATTCCACTGGATCGTGCGCGAAATCGGGCCTGCAGGATGTCGGCAAGCTGTTATTGAATATGGCGGAGAGGGGTTGGCAAGCCTTGATATGGACGAGCGCTTTACCTTATGCAACCTCGCAATGTTCCTCGGTGGCATCTCGGCAGTCATGGAAACTGATGAAAAAACCGAAGCCTATTTATTGCAAACAACCGGGGAAAAGCACGCACCAATGGCTCCGGATCTTAACGCCCGCTATGAAAAGGAGGTCACCATCAATTTGTCAGAAGTCGAACCAGTACTGGTTGCCCCTCCCTCTCCTGCCAACACAATTCCCATCAGCGAGGCACTGGGCACCCGGATTGATTCCGGCTACATCGGCTCCTGCGCCAGCGGCCGAATCAAGGACTTTCAGCAAGCACTGGAAATCCTTGAAGGCCGCCATGTAGCAGAGTATTTCAGACTTAATGCGGTGCCTACAACAACGAGAATACAATCCCAAATGAGCGAGCTTGGCCTGACACCCAAACTTATTGCAGCAGGGGCACAAGTCCACGTATCCACCTGCGATTTTTGTATTGGCCAAATGGGCGCGCTGTCAGCAGGAGAGCGCTCTGTCTCCACAGGCACTCTGAACATTCCCGGAAGAATGGGCAGTAACCGCGCCGAAATCTATACCGCCAGCCCATATACTATCGCCGCCACTGCGATATATGGAAAAATCGTTGATCCACGTACGCTACTGTGAGGGTACCAGCCATGCTTCCAATCATTCGCGGCAGAGCAGCCTGGGTTTTCCAGGAACCCAACTTCGATATCGACTTTATCGTTGGCGTCGACCATATGAAAACCCAGGACCTTGAAGTGCTCAAGTCAGTCTGCATGACCGACTATGACCCGGAATTCCCTGAAACCGTCAAGCACGGCGACTTAATCATCGGCGGAGAGAACTTCGGATATGGTCACCCTCACTACCCCTCCTGCAGAGCCCTGAGAGGCCTTGGCATCAATGCCATCATAGCGGAGTCGTTCTCACCCGGCTTTTATCGTGGGGAGTCCTCTAACGGTTACCCCCTGATCGAGTGCCCAGGAGTTTCTAGTACCGCCAAGCGTTGGCAGACGCTCTCGTTTGACTGGGAAACAGAGGTACTGACCATTGAAGAAACCGGCCAAAAGCTTCAATGTGAGAAAGTCCCACAGAAAAGTAAAGATCTTATTCTCAGCGACGGAATCATAGGGTATTTAAAGCAAGTTCGACTGCCAAAAACCCAGAACATCAGCACAGGGAACTGAGCATTGCTCATACGTATTAGCTGTCGGATACACTCCGGACGGCCGAATGCTTAACTTGAGCCACCAGCAATCCCGCAACACGATAATGATGTTTTCAGGCATGATGCTGGTCGCCCTCAACCTGCGCCCGACGCTGATCAGCGTCGGGCCCGTGCTCAAAACCATTGGCGATAGCCTTTCGTTGTCATCCATCGGCCAAGGCGTGCTTACAACACTGCCCGGGCTGCAGGCGCCGCGGCTATTGCGTGCCATCACCCCGAACGCCCAGCCGGTCGAGATAAACATGCAGCTCGGCTTCGCTCATATCCACGTATTCCAGCACCCGTCCATAAAGCATAACGGTGGGAACATTACGCCCGCCCCTTTCTTTCTGGGTTTCATGTATCAGATACAGAATAAGCCTCTCTGTGCGAGTCAGGCCATCACGCACATCCGGAATAACCTCCAGAACGCTCTGCCATTCTTCAGGACTCATAACCACCCTTTTACTCCACACCGCTATAAATGAAGCGCCATAATGGTTCCTGGCCTGAATAACCTACTGGCTGAAAACGACCGCTCAAACACTCTCTCAGTTCACGGTAACTTACTGCCACGCTATAACTTTTGCGGAATGTCGGCTAGTCTGGCTTATCGTACGTGAACCCATCTCTCAGGCCAGACCAGTATATGGTAAAACTTCGGGGCACTGCTGCTCAAATAAAAAACCTGCATTGGGTGGTGGTTGGCCTTTCCTTGCTGCTAACCATCACAGCCTGGCAATTTTCTGCACAAATTGCCGATACCAGGGCTGAAGACCAGTTTGACCAGAGAGTTCAGCAACTCAATGGGCTATTGATGGACCGGATGCAAAAATACGAGCTTGCTCTGCTTTCCGGGGTCGGCACCATCCGCGCAAACGGCGGCGACATTTCACGCACTCAGTGGCAGCGTTTTGCAGAGTCACTTGCGGTGCAAGACCGTTTGCCGGGGGTGAGCGGGATTGGGGTTATTAAACGGGTGCCGGAAAGTAATCTTGAATCCTATCTTGCGAAAGAACGACAAGAACGCCCAGGCTTTCGCGTTCATCCGCCTCATACAGGAACTGATTTTTGGCCCATCACCTATCTTGAACCGTTAGTCGGAAACGAAGCCGCCATCGGCCTTGATATGGCCCATGAGTCAAACCGCTTCACGGCTGCCCTGAAAGCCATGCGCACAGGCGAGACCCAGATTACCGGCCCAATAGCGCTGGTGCAGGACGACGAAAAGAAGCCGGGCTTTTTGTTTTTTCGTCCTTTCTACCGCACTCCGGAAGCGCGGCAACAAGAAAACAAAGAAGCGGATTTCCTGGGCCTTGTGTACGCACCGTTTATTGTCTCCCGGCTAATGGAAGGCACGTTGGCAAATACCAACCGACTGCTGCATTTTCGAATCAGTGATGGCGAACATCAGTTATATAGCGAATTCACTGAAACAAAAGAGAACAACTACGACACCTCGCCTATGTTCCAAGCCTCTTACGCTCTGGGTATATACGGCCGGGAATGGACGTTTGATGTCCAGACAACGCAGCTGTTCGAAAAATACAACGTAAGCAGGCTACCCACCGCTATTCTTTTAAGCGGCCTGACTATAAACGGGTTGATACTGGCCGCATTCATGTTGCTATCAAACGCAAAACGGCGGGTAGAGCAGGAAGTCATAGAGAAAACTGCTGAGCTCAACATGCAGAAGCTGGAGGCAGAGTCTGCCGTTAAGGTGAAAACGGCATTTCTCGCAAACATGAGCCACGAAATCCGCACGCCCATGAACGCCGTTATCGGCATGCTGGTGCTGTTAAAAGAAGCACCACTCAACGACTACTCACGGCGTTTGGTGAGCAAAGCGTTTTCAGCATCAGAGGTATTGCTGCAGCTTTTAAACGACATTCTGGACCTGTCGAGAATCGAGGCAGATCACATAGAGCTGGATTATAAGCCGTTTGAAATTGAGGCTCTTGTTGAGCGCAGCGTAGAGCTATTTGCCATCACTGCCGAAGAGAAAGGGCTGAAACTGCGAGTTAACATTGCGCCGTCCACACCCAGGCGTGTAACAGGCGACCTCATGCGAATCTCTCAAATATGCACCAACCTGGTGGGGAACGCCATCAAGTTTACCCACGAAGGCAGCGTGAGCGTGAGCATCGGGTTTAGTGGCAGTGACAACACTCATGGGACGCTAAAAATCACGGTGAAGGATACTGGTATCGGAATCAGGGAAGAGGACCAGCAGCGGGTTTTCGAGAATTTTCGCCAGGCCGACGAATCCACCAGCCGCGTGTTCGGTGGGTCAGGCCTTGGCCTGGCCATCAGCAGCCATCTTGCCCAGCTGATGGGCGCGACGCTCGCGCTGGAAAGTGCTGAAAACCGGGGATCCAAGTTTACACTCATGATTCCTGTTGAACTGGCCGAGAACGAACGCAGCATCGGTACTCGCCATGTTTCCAGCCCTATCCGGGTCTATCACTATGGTATGAAGCACAACCTTTGCCTCCTGGAAACCTACCGGGAACACTGGTCTCTGGAACTGATACCGGCTAAGACTCTAGAGGAGATCAAGTCGGTATTGGCAAACGCACCCGGCAATATAGACACGAAACCTTCGATGGTTATTGTCGATATGGAAACGATCGAAACAGACCTCATTAAGGCATTCGTGCAGGAACTATTGGGGGCTTCGGAGCAATATTTTTTGAAGGGACTTCTTCTGGTTGTCCCCGCTGGCTTCAAGCGTGACTGGATGATCGAGTTTCAGGACGCTGGCGGGCGGCTTGCATTCGAACCTTTGACACCCTCCAAGCTTTTTGAACAACTGGCACCACAGCAGCTGGAGGAGCACACGGTTATATCTGCCCCCCACCTTTTATACCAAAACCTGAAAGCGTTGATTGTCGATGACGTACAATTAAATTGCGAAATCGTTGCAAGCTATCTAAGCTCTTTAGGGGTGGACTCGACGTCTGTCCATAACGGAGCTCAGGCCATGCACCAGCTTGAAACCCACTCGTTTGATCTTGTTCTTATGGATCTGCACCTGGATGGTGAAACCGGACAGGATATTGCCGGTCAGATTCGGAGCCATGAGAGCATCAAGCAGCCGGTTATAGCAGCTCTCTCCGCATCGATCTCCGAGCATGATCGCAGCAGTTCTTACGCCGCTGGTATGGACGACTACCTCACCAAGCCCGTTCTTCCCGGAGATATTCAGAGGCTGCTGCAAGCTTTTTTCAAAGAACATGCGACTACCAACCCAATACCCACCTCTGCCAGGTCGACAAGCCGACCGGAACACACCCCCGAGACGGGATTGCCCGGGTTCATTTCCCAACCTCTCTACAAAACCATGTTCGGAGCCGATCCGGCCCTTTTCAACCGGTGCATGCGCAGTTTTTTGGCCAGTTCCACAGAAATGATCGCTGACATCGAACGCTGTTTACAGCTTAATGACCCGAGAGAAACCAAAGCGATTGCTCACAAAATAAAAGGGGCTGCGGCGAACATCGCCAATACGGAGTTGGTGAACGTTGCAGAGCGGGTTGAAAAAGCCGCTGAATCAGGCCAGTCACTACCTGGCCTCGAGGCACTTCTGACAACGCTTCGGGAGCATGTTCAGTTGCTATCTGAAATAGCCTGGACTACTGAAACCCCAGCCCTGGCCGATAATATTCGAAGAGAGCCGATCAACCACACCATTACGCGAATGGCGCAGCGGCTGGGTAACAACCGTATTGCGAGCGACAGTGATATTGATCGGGTGCTGGAGTTTCTGCGCGAGAACAACGAAACCATCCTTGCATCCCGGCTATGCCGGGCACTTGAAACCTACAAATTTAAAGAAGCGACCGATCTGCTGTCGAAGATCGAACCTGAAAGCCAGGACAGCTAGCCCGATGGACATAAATAGCGCACCCACGGTGCTAATTGTAGAAGATGAACCCGTCGGCATTGCCAGCCTCGCTGGCATTCTGGGGGGCGCCTGCGAATTGATCATCAGCCAGAGCCTTGCTGAGGCAAGGCTGCTCCTGTCTGATGAAATAGATATCGTGCTTCTCGATCTGTACCTGCCGGATGGTTCCGGGCTTGATTTTCTGAACGAACTGAGAGCTTCGGAACTGTATGCATACGTGCCCGTTATCTGCATTTCTGCTTCTGACCAGATACAGGATATTGAAGAGGCTTTCCGGCATGGCGCAACAGACTATGTGCTGAAGCCGTTCAACAAAACCATCCTAAGTGCCAAAGTGTCTACGTTTATTGACCTGAAACGTAAAACAGACATGCTGGCAGAAGCAGCACTGACCGATCCATTAACCGGCATTGGCAATCGGCGCTTGTTTAATCAGCAGCTTGACCTGGAGTGGCGACGAGCCTGGCGCCAGGACAACTCCGTTGGGCTGGTGCTCGTCGACCTGGATCACTTCAAACAGATTAATGATCAGTATGGTCACGCCCAGGGCGACTTATGCCTGCAAAAGCTCGCAACCGTCATGAACACCTGCTTTGCAAGAGCCGGAGAAGTCGTTGCTCGCCTCGGTGGTGACGAGTTTGTCGTTATTATTCCTGGAGCGGATCTGCGCAGCACGATAACGGCAGCAAACAATTTTGCCAAGGCGGTGCACGCAGAACTCCACAACTGCCTGCAATTCGCGAAAACCTATACACCCTTCACTTTATCCATAGGTTGCACAGCGACTCAGCCGTCGTCTTTTTCAAGTACTGCCGAATTAATTGAAGCCGCAGACAAGAGCCTTTACGAAGCCAAGGAAGATGGAGGGCGCAATTGTGTTAGACCCTTACTATGAGTTACCCGGGCAAAATGGGTCAGATGTTTTCAGGCCGGGCGGCAGCCCGAAGATTCTGGTTGTTGACGATGAACCCACGAATGTTCGCGTCCTGACAGACGCACTCAGTCAGGACTACGATCTGATTGTTGCATCCAGTGCAGCCGAGGCCATGAATATTCTTGAGCACGGCGACAAACCTCACCTCATCCTGCTGGATATAATGATGCCCGGAACAGACGGGCTTCAGATGTGCCGCAATCTGAAAGCCAGGCGCGATTTACAACATATACCGGTCATATTTATCACCGCCCTGAGCGACTCAAAATCAGAAGAGGAGGGATTTGAAGTCGGTGCCGTAGACTATATCCAAAAGCCAATCCGCTTGCCTGCAGTCAGAGCCAGAGTACGCACGCACATTTCTCTGCGCGGAATGCTTGATCACATGATTGCACTCAATCAGGGGCTCAAAAAACGGCTCAGGCAACTAGACAACTCTGGCAAGCCAAACAAAAACCTGTTTAAGAGCGCCTTCATGGCCTCCTCCGAAGGTATTGTCCTGCTGGATGCCCAGTGTAAAATAATAGCAGTTAACGCCGCGTTTTCCCGTATTACGGGGTATTCTCAACAAGACGTTCTCAACCACAGCTATGCCAAGCTGAACAGCGCCCCTGGCCCTCAGATCGGCCTGGAAAAACTCCGCTCTTACATGGGCGAGCATGACCACTGGTCTGGAGAAATCTATAGCCGCCGTAAATCTGGCGAGCTCTATCCAGAGCTCAGAACAGTCAGCACAATTCGCTCTAACGAAAATGAAATTACCCACTACATCACCGTATTCAACGACATCTCCAGCCTAAAGGAAACCGAGCAGCGCCTGGAAGAGCTTACGTGGCGCGATCCGATTACCGGATTGTCAAACCGGGCTCTCTTCATGAATCAGTTGAGTACCGTGCTGAAGTTCTGCAACCATGGAAACGTATTCACCGCTGTCCTTGTTATTGATATCAACAACTTTCGTTATATCAATGAAACCTACGGTTTTAAGTGCGGTGACCAGGTAATCAGAGAATTCGCCAAGCGTTTGCGCAGGGCCGTTTTCGCAGACGACTCCATAGCCCGGCTCTCCGGTGACGAGTTCGGCATAGTTCTGGCTCCTAAACAGTGGGCTATTGATAACGCATACCGGGTTGTTCTAGCACTCTACGACCGTATCCAAAACTGCCTGGCCAAGCCCATGCAGTATGGGGACAGCCCTGACCTACGCCTTGAGGTAACCGTTGGCGCAGCCTTGTACCCCACTGAAAGCTCAAACTCTCCGTCTTCCGCGCTCCAACACGCCGAAACCGCGCACCGCAGTGCCAAAGCGGCTAACCGGCCGATTGCCATTTTTGAAGATTCAATGAGTGATCAAATACGGCACCAGCTTAAGGTTGAATCGGAACTAAACCGGGCGCTTGAAGAGGACCAACTGGTGCTCTACGCACAGCCACAATTTTCACCTGACAAAACTCTCAGCGGGCTGGAAATCCTGATCCGGTGGGACCATCCCGAACGCGGCCTCCTGGGCCCGGGTGAGTTCATTCCGCTCGCGGAAAATTCCCGACAAATTGTAAAAATAGAACGCTGGGTGCTGCGCAAAGCCCTGGAAAAAATGAGTGCGTTGCATTGCATCAACCCAACCCTGCGCTGTGCCATCAATATTTCTGTAAAGCACTTCGTGGAAGACGATTTTGTGGAAACCATAGAGAGGGTGTTAACCAACTCCGGGTTTCCCGCAGAGTTGCTTATATTAGAACTGACAGAAAGCGTATCGGCTGACAACCTGGACAAAGTTGTGCAAAAAATGCAGGACATCCGCAGCCTGGGCTGCACTTTCTCGCTAGACGATTTCGGAACGGGCTACTCCTCACTGTCGCGGTTACAGCACCTGCCCATATCCGAGGTTAAGATCGACCGGAGTTTTGTGCTGTCAGCGCCAGATGAGCCTATGACAGCCAATATTGTTGAGATGGTCGTGCGGATTGGTGAAACCATGGGGGTTCGGGTTGTTGCCGAGGGTGTGGAAACCCAAGCCCATGCAGATTTTCTACGTTCCCGGCACCCTCATGTCTATCTGCAGGGTTACTTCTTCGGTATGCCACAGCCGATCGACGTGTTTCTGGAGCCCCCGAATGCGCCTACCCCTCCAAAATAACGAGAGCCTACTGATCCTTTAAATCATGCTCTCCAATTTGTAGTTTTGGCCTATCTGCATCCACCGCTTCCAGCGGTGCGCACTCCCGCATGTTCTCCAGGCACCGCCGTGTCAGCGTCTGATACTCCTGGGTGCCGCGTTGTTTCCAACTGACTTCTTTATCACTCAGCTGGCGCAGCACTTTTGCTGGCGAACCTACAATCAGTGAGGCCGGCTCGCAACTGAAGCCACTTTTCACAAACGCTGCAGCCCCAACAATAGAACGTGCCGCAATCACGGCCTCATCCATGACCACCGCATTCATCCCCACCATGGCATCTTCTTCTATCACACAACCGTGCAACACAGCGCCATGGCCTATGTGGCCGTTGTGTCGAATAATTGCATCGCGCCCGGGAAACGCATGTACCACACAGGTGTCCTGCAGGTTTGCTCCCTGCTCCATCACAATACGGCCAAAATCACCGCGCAACGACGCGCAAGGGCCAACGTAACAGTCAGGACCAACATGTACATCGCCAATAAGCACGGCGGTGGGGTGTACATAGGCCGATGGATGAACCACAGGTGTCACGCCATCAATCCGATAACAAGGCATAAACCACTCCTTAATAACATGTTTGCTTTTTTGTATTTTAGGCTACTTTTTCTGTATCGGAACAGATAGTACACGGCTTACAAGGTGAGGGAGAGCGTTACAGGCTTTTCGCCCCTCATCTAAGACTAAAGGCTAATATTAAAAATAATCATAAAAATCATAACCCTACAGGATCAGTTATTGTATAGACCGCAACGTGATACAAAAATCTGATTTCAGATTCTTGACCGGTATCAATTCAAACCTATACTCTTTCCAGAAATCAACGAGGCGGAACGGCGCCCTGTGGAAGCCGCCTTGATAACCATCAGGCCTTACCGACAAACCACTAGAACAACGAAATGCCGGAACCGCTATGCCACAGATACTGCTCCCGGAAAAGCCGGACCGAGGCGGTTGTCTGCCTGATTAAACCACCCGCCCGAAGCGACTAAACCGGGTTTCACTGCTATCACAAGGATTCTTCCATGACCGAGCAGAGTGTGCTTCTCGATATCGACCAGGGAATTGCCAAAGTCACCCTGAACCGCCCCAAGAGCCTCAACAGCTTTAACGTTGAGATGCATGAGCAGATGCGCGCGGCGCTGAAAACCATCCGCAACGATCACACCGTACGAGTCATGCTGCTTACCGGCAATGGTCGCGGCTTTTGTGCCGGTCAGGATCTGTCGGATCGCAACGTGAAACCAGGCGCTGAGGCACCGGATTTGGGTTTCTCCATCGAGACTTACTACAACCCAATGCTGCAGGCGATTCGGGACCTGCCCATGCCGGTCATCTGTGCCGTAAATGGCGTTGCTGCCGGCGCAGGCGCAAATATCGCTCTCGCCTGCGACATCACGTTGGCAGCACGCTCCGCAAACTTTGTTCAGGCTTTTTGCAAGATTGGTCTTATTCCCGACTCGGGCGGTACCTGGACCCTACCGCGTGCAGTAGGAATGGCGCGTGCAAAAGGCCTGGCCTTATTGGGTGACAAGCTGAGTGCTGAAAAAGCGGAACAGTGGGGCATGATTTGGCAATGTGTGGAAGACGACGCCCTGCAGGATGAAGCCATGAAACTGGCCCGCCATTTCGCGACCCAGCCCACCAAAGGTCTGGCGATGATCAAGCGTGCCCTGCACGCGAGTGCTGATAACAGCTTTGAAGAACAGGTGTTGGTAGAGCGGGATCTGCAGCGCCTGGCTGGTCGCACCGACGACTACCGTGAAGGCGTTACCGCCTTTATGGAAAAACGCGCGCCCGAATTCAAGGGGAAGTAAGCATGCAAACACTTGCCACCGGTACGTCTATTGCAGTCATCGGCGCGGGCGCCATGGGTTCCGGTATTGCTCAGGTAGCAGCACAGGCAGGGCATCAGGTATTCCTGCTGGATCAGCGTGAGGGTGCTGCCGAGGCAGGCCGCCAGGGTGTCGCCAAGCAGCTGCAGCGTCGGGTTGATAAAGGAAAGATGGAACAGCCGGTGCTGGACGAGCTTCTTGATCGCATCCAGCCGATCAAAGAACTCAGCGAACTTGCGGACGCCGGCCTGGTGATCGAAGCCATCGTTGAAGATCTCGATATCAAGCGTAGCCTGCTGGCGGACCTTGAAGAGGTGTGCGGTGAAAGCACTATCCTGGCCACCAACACCTCGTCTATATCCGTGACAGCCCTGGGCGCTAAAATGAAGCACCCCGAACGCTTGGTGGGCATGCACTTTTTCAACCCGGCACCATTAATGGCTTTGGTAGAAGTGATCAAAGGCCTGGCCACCAGCGACGAGATGGCACAACAGGTATACGCCACGGCAGCCCAGTGGGGCAAAAAGCCGGTTATCGCCACCTCAACACCCGGGTTTATTGTTAATCGCGTTGCACGACCATTTTATGCAGAGAGCCTGCGCCTTCTGCAGGAGCAGGCCACAGATAGCGCAACACTGGATGCTATTGTGCGTGAAGCCGGGGGCTTTCGCATGGGGCCTTTCGAGCTGACCGACCTTATCGGCCACGACGTGAACTTCGCGGTAACGTCTTCCGTTTTTAATGCCTACTTTCAGGACACTCGCTTTCTACCTTCCCTGGTACAGAAGGAACTGGTGGAAGCTGGCCGCTTGGGCCGTAAAACGGGGCAGGGTTTTTACAGCTACGCCGAAGGCGCACAAAAGCCCGAGCCGGCAACCGCTGAAGCCGCAAATAGCGATGCAGCCACCCTGATTGTGGAGGGCAACCCGGGCCCGCTGGCCGCACTGGTCACTCGCCTTAGCGAAAGCGGCCTTAAGATCATAGAACGAGACGGTCCAGGCCGCCTGCTATTTGGCGACGCCGTACTGGCACTGACCGATGGTCGCATGGCAACGGAACGCGCCGCAGCGCAAGCCTGCAACAATCTGGTTCTGCTGGATCTGGCGTTTGACTATGCCAAGGCCAGCCGCCTCGCGCTTGCCGCAGCCGATCAAGCGTCGTCACAGGCCGTAAATGACGCTTGCGCCCTGCTTCAAAAGGCCGACATTGCCGTAAGCCAGATTGCCGACCGACCTGGCCTGGTGGTTATGCGCACCGTTGCCACCCTGGCGAACGAAGCAGCCGACGCTGCCCTGCATGGCGTGGCGTCTATCAGCGATATAGACCTGGCTATGAAAGCTGGCCTGAACTACCCGGAAGGGCCGCTGCGCTGGAGCGACAACCTTGGCTTCAGCCTTCTGCACACAGTACTGACACATATCCAACAGAGCTACGGCGAAGACCGCTACCGGCCGGCGCTGCTGCTGCGTAAAAACCGGTTCGCCGAAAAGGGGTTCTATTCATGAGCAACCAACACCACGCACCCGATGCGCAAAAAATGGCACAAGATTGCGCCGAAGCGATGTATGAGCGGGATCAAGCCAGCCGCAACCTGGGCATGAAGATTACCCACGTAGCCCCGGGTAAAGCCACAGTCACCATGCCGGTTACCGCCATCATGATTCAGGGCCACGGCTCCTGCCATGGCGGCTACCTGTTCACCTTGGCCGACTCAGCGTTCGCCTTTGCCTGCAACAGCTACAACAAAGCCACGGTGGCATCTGGCTGCTCCATTGAGTACATGCTTGGCGCCCGCGAGGGTGACCTGCTTACCGCCAACGCAGTTGAGCAGTCTCGCGGTAACCGCACCGGTGTCTACGACATTACCCTAACCAACCAGAACGGCCACGTAATTGGTCTGTTTCGCGGCAAGTCCTATCAGGTACGCGGCGAAGTCATCCAATCGGAGAACGATCAATGAGTAACGAAAAACGCCTGCAAGACGCCTACATCGTAGACGCAGTACGCACACCGGTTGGCCGTTACGGCGGCGCCCTTGCAACCGTGCGCGCCGACGATCTGGGTGCGATTCCCATGAAGGCCCTGAAAGACCGCCACAGCAAACTGGACTGGGCCGCCATAGACGACGTGCTTTACGGCTGCGCCAACCAGGCTGGCGAAGACAACCGCGACGTCGCTCGCATGTCATTGCTGTTGGCCGGTTTACCGATCGATGTACCGGGCGCCACCATCAACCGCCTGTGCGGCTCCGGTATGGACGCCATCGGCAGCGCTGCCCGCGCATTGCGTACCGGTGAAGCCGGCCTGATGCTGGCCGGCGGGGTGGAATCCATGTCCCGTGCCCCTTTTGTGATGGGCAAGGCCGATTCCGCTTTCAGTCGTAAAGCCGAAATGTTCGACACCACCATCGGTTGGCGCTTCGTTAACCCGCTGCTGAAAAAACAGTACGGCATTGATTCAATGCCCGAGACAGCCGAGAACGTCGCCGCTGACTTCAGTATTTCCCGTGAAGATCAGGATGCTTTCGCCTTGCGCAGCCAGCAGCGCACCGCTGCAGCCCAGAAAGCGGGCCGCTTTGACAATGAGATTGTGCCGGTAAGCGTGCCCCGCCGTAAGCAGGATCCGCTTGTTGTTGATACAGATGAACATCCCCGGGAAACCAGCCTGGAAAAGCTTGCGAGCCTGGGCACGCCCTTCCGTGAAAACGGCAGCGTGACCGCGGGCAACGCGTCCGGCGTAAACGACGGTGCCTGTGCCCTGCTGCTTGCCAGCGGCGATGCCCTGAAGCAACACAACCTCAAGCCCCGCGCACGAGTGGTCGCCATGGCCACCGCCGGTGTTGAACCGCGCATTATGGGTATGGGCCCAGCACCCGCCACCCGCAAAGTATTGAAGACCGCTGGCTTGGAACTGGCAGATATGGACGTGATTGAGCTGAACGAAGCCTTTGCCGCCCAGGCGCTGGCCGTGCTGCGCGATTTGGGCCTGCCAGACGATGCCGAACACGTAAACCCCAACGGCGGCGCCATTGCCTTGGGCCACCCGCTGGGCATGAGCGGTGCGCGCCTTGTGACCACCGCGCTGAATGAACTGGAGCGCCGCCATGAGCAGGGCCAGAGCGCACGTTACGCTCTGTGCACCATGTGCATTGGTGTAGGCCAAGGCATTGCGCTGATTATTGAGCGTGTAGACAGCGCCGAATGATTGACCCGGCCCGGATAATTCCGGGCCGCTCACACCAATTTAATCTGGCTCGGCGGCATGCCGGAGCGACAAGAACAAGACAGGAAGCAACCATGAATCTACCCATGCACAAACTCGGAAAACTGGACCGGATGGAAACGGCCAGCGTGGACGAACTACGCCATGAGCAGCTGCAACGCCTGCGCTGGAGCGTTTGGCATGCCTATACCAACGTGCCGCACTATCGCAATGCGTTTGACGCCATTGGCCTCAAGCCGATGGACATCAACAGCCTGGAAGACATCGCCAGGATTCCGTTTACCGGTAAAGACGACCTGCGGGAAAACTATCCGTTTAACATGTTCGCGGTCCCCATGGAAAAAGTCGTCCGGGTACATGCTTCCAGCGGCACCACCGGCAAACCCACCGTGGTGGGCTACACCCAAAGCGACATTGAGACCTGGGCTGACATAGTCGCCCGATCCATCCGCGCCGGCGGCGGTAGCGCCGGGGACAAGATTCATATTGCCTATGGTTATGGCCTGTTCACCGGCGGCCTTGGTGCCCACTACGGTGCCGAACGCCTGGGCTGTACGGTTATTCCCATGTCGGGCGGCCAGACCGAAAAACAGGTTCAGCTGATCAAGGATTTTGAGCCTGACATCATCATGGTCACGCCCTCCTACATGCTGAACATTGCGGATGAAATAGACCGCCAGGGCATTGACCCAAAGAAGCTGCCGCTGCGTCTTGGCATTTTCGGGGCCGAGCCCTGGACCAACGAAATGCGCACAGAGCTGGAAGATCGTCTCGGCATTCAGGCGCTAGATATCTACGGCCTCTCTGAAGTGATGGGCCCTGGCGTTGGCATGGAATGCCTGGAAACCAAAGATGGCCCGACCATCTGGGAAGATCACTTTTATCCGGAAATTGTTAATCCGGAAACCGGTGAAGTACTGCCGGATGGCGAATACGGCGAACTGGTGTTCACCTCGCTGACCAAAGTGGCCATGCCAGTACTGCGTTACCGCACCCGCGATCTCACTCGCCTGTTACCCGGCACAGCGCGCCCTATGCGCCGCATCGACAAGATCACCGGCCGTAGTGATGACATGCTGATTATCCGCGGTGTTAACGTATTCCCTACCCAGATTGAAGAGCAGGTGCTGAAGTGCCGCGCCCTGGCACCTCACTACGAAATCGAGGTGTACAAGAAAGGCAACCTGGACTGCGTAACTATCCGGGTCGAGCTGAAAGTGGGCGCCGAAGGTGCAGACATCAAAGAAAACGCCGCCAAAGAACTCAGTCATCACATCAAGTCTTACATCGGCATCAGCACCAGCGTGGAAGTACAGGACGCAGGCACACTCAGCCGCTCTGAAGGTAAAGCCAAGCGGGTATTCGATCTTCGCAAGGACTGACGCCAGCTGCCGGGGTGGCAAGCCACAATGCCCCGGCCATTTATTTTTCCTTCGCGTTTCTGCAAACCGAAAGTATTCATTAATACATAACCATTAATTGTTATTTTTCAATAATTTGAGCATTCGACTAAAGTCTAACACTTCGAACATGATACAGAATACGTTTCCTTGATATTTATTCAGTATCATATAGTATGAAGACATTGCCCGTGATCCGTCGCGGCGCACTGCTGTTTACTCAGCAGACCTGACAAGCAAGATTCGGAGAGAGTGTTATGTACGCACAGATGGTTGAAACAGGCACAAAGCGCCTTAAAACCCTGGAAGAGATGTCTCCCGAAGAGCGGGAGTTCCAGGAAAAGGTAGACGCCGAAACCAAAATTGAAGCCAAAAACTGGATGCCAGAGGGCTATCGCAAAACTCTGGTTCGTCAGATTTCCCAGCACGCCCACTCAGAAATCGTTGGCATGCTGCCGGAAGGCAACTGGGTTACCCGCGCACCCACACTCAAGCGCAAGCTGCAACTGATGGCCAAGATTCAGGACGAAGCGGGTCACGGCTTGTACCTGTACAGCGCCATGGAAACTCTGGGTGCAGATCGCGATGAAGAAATCCAGAAGTTACACGACGGCAAAGCCAAGTATTCCAGCATTTTTAACTACCCGACCCTGAACTGGGCCGATATGGGTGCTGTTGGCTGGCTGGTTGATGGTGCCGCCATCGTGAACCAGGTGGTGTTGCAGCGCACGTCCTATGGCCCCTATTCCCGTGCCATGGTGCGCATCTGCAAGGAAGAGAGCTTCCACCAGCGTCAGGGCTACCAGATCCTGTTGGACCTGATGCGTGAAGGCACGCAGGACCAGAAGGATATGGTGCAGGACGCCATTAACCGTTTGTGGTGGCCGTCGCTGATGATGTTCGGCCCGCACGATGACGAGTCCCCCAACTCCCAACAGTCCATGGTCTGGAAAATCAAGCGCAAGAGTAACGATGAACTGCGCCAGATGTTTATAGACCAAACCATTCCACAGCTTGAATTCCTCGGCTGCACCGTGCCCGATCCGGACCTGAAATGGAACGAAGAGCGCGGCCACTATGATTTCGGCGAGATCAACTGGAAAGAGTTCTACGACGTGCTGAAGGGCGATGGCCCCTGCAACCAGGAACGCATCTCCACTCGCCGGAAAGCCATTGATGACGGTGCTTGGGTACGGGAAGCAGCCGTAGCCTACGCCGCAAAACAAAAACAGCGCGCAGCCGCGTAAACAGGAGAATTTTAAATGTCTGAATGGCGCCTTTACGAAGTGTTCGTACGCAGCAAGCACGGCCTTAACCACAAGCACGTAGGCAGTGTGCATGCTGCTGACAATGAAATGGCCATGGAGAACGCACGTGAGCTTTACACCCGTCGTAACGAAGGGGTAAGCATCTGGGTTGTTCCCTCTGAAACTATCACGGCCTCCGCTTCGGACGAGAAAGAGATCCTGTTTGATCCCTCCGAAGACAAGGTTTACCGGCACGCTTCGTTCTACAAGCTGCCTGACGAAGTCGGGCACATGTAAGGAGCAACCCATGACACAGCAACAAGCTTTACAGGAATACCTGCTCCGCCTGGCGGATTCAGGAATGATTCTGGCCCAGCGCCTGAGCGAACTTGTGGGCAAAGCCCCGGCTCTGGAAGAAGAACTGGCCTCGACAAACGTGGCCCTCGACCTGATCGGCCAGGCTCGTAACTGGTACGAGTACACCGCCGAACTGATCGACGACGGCCGCGACGCCGACAACCTGGTTTTTCTGCGGGATACTCACGACTATCGCAACCTGTTGATGGTCGAGCAGCCCAATGAAGACTACGCCGTCACCATGGCGCGCCAGTTTTTCTTCGATGTGTGGCACTACTTCACCCTGAAGAGCCTGGTAAACGCCAGCGATGAGCGCATCGCCAACATTGCGGCCAAGGCTGTTAAAGAGGCGACTTATCATCTGCGCCGCTCGTCTGAGTGGGTCAAACGCATGGGCGATGGCACCGAAGAAAGCCACCGCCGCATTCAGGACGCCTTCAACCTGCTGTGGCGCTTCACCGGCGAACTGGTCACGCCGGATGATACCGACCATGCCATGTTCAAGGCAGGCATTGGCCCGGATCCTGAACAGCTCAAGCAAGATTGGTTCGGCATGGTGCGCGAAGTCGCCGCCCAGGCCACCCTGACAACTGGCGCCGAAGACGCCTGGATGTACATGGGCGGCAAACGCGGCGAGCACACCGAACACCTGGGGCACATCCTGGCCGTGATGCAGTTCCTGCCTCGCGCCTATCCGGATGCCACCACCTGGTAAGTCTGTCTGTTAAAGGGAGCACCTCCGGTGAATGAACGTGAACCATCGTCTGTAGACGTACTGATTGCCAGCGACCGGGTACCGGCTAATGCCCACCCGGAACGGCTGACAGAAGACGCCATCTGGGCACTGCTGGATAACGTCAAAGACCCGGAAGTGCCTGCTGTTAGCGTGCTGGAACTGGGCATCATTCGTAACGTGAGCTGGGATGGCAAACATCTGAGTGTTGATGTCACGCCAACCTACTCCGGCTGCCCTGCAACCGAGTTGATTGAAGAGCTGATCGTCGAAGCACTGCGCGCTGCAGGCATTCGCGAGCCGCAAATCAATCGCGTGCTGACGCCAGCCTGGACCACAGACTGGATAACCGAAGAAGGCCGGGAAAAGCTCCGGGCATTTGGCATAGCACCGCCCCAAGGCAGTGCCAGCAAACTGAGCCTGTTGGGCACAGACGCAGTGATTGCTTGCCCATTGTGCGGCAGCGAGAACAGCGAGCGCCTCAGCGAATTCGGCTCTACTGCCTGCAAGGCGCTTTATCGCTGCCTTGATTGCCGTGAACCCTTCGACTACTTCAAATGCATATAGAGCCGATACGATCATGAATAAATTCTACTCACTGGCCCTCAAAGAGGTCAGGCCGGAAACAAGAAGCGCCGTATCCCTGTGCTTTGACCTGCCCGAAGACGTGGCAGAAAAATTCAAGTACAAGCAGGGCCAGCACCTTGTGGTGCGCACAACGCTGGACGGCGAAGAAGTGCGCCGCACCTATTCCATTTGTTCCAGCGTGAATGACCAAGAGCTGCGCATCGCCATTAAGCGCGTGCCTAGCGGCGTCTTCTCCAGCTTTGCCAACGAACAGTTGCAACCTGGATCCATCCTGGAAGTCATGCCTCCGCAGGGTCACTTCTCTGTCGACCTGGACCCGGAGCGAGAAGGCAATTACCTGGCGGTTGCGGCCGGCAGCGGCATCACCCCGATTCTGTCGATTGTAAAAACCACGCTGGAAACCGAGCCCAAGAGCCAATTCACGCTGTTCTACGGCAATAAAGGCACCAGCAGCACCATGTTCCGCGATCAGCTGCAGGATCTGAAAAATGAATACATGACCCGTTTTAACCTGGTGTACATCTTCACCCGGGAAGAGCAGGACATAGATCTGTACAACGGGCGCATAGACGCCAACAAGTGCGATCGGTTGTTTGACCACTGGATCGACGCCAAAAATCTGACCGCCGCGTTCCTTTGTGGCCCTCAGTTACTGACCGAAACCGTGCGTGACTCACTGGTACGCCATGGTATGGAAAAGGCCAACGTCCATTACGAGCTGTTTACCCCGGCTGGTGGTGTTCCCCAGGCCCGCAAAGACCGGACGGACACCAAGATCGATCCGCAGGCTGTCAGCGAAGTTACCGTGAAGGCCGATGGCCGTTCCCTGACCTTCAACCTGGTGCGCGATACCAAGAGCATTCTTGATGCTGGTAACGACGAAGGCGCCGATTTGCCCTTCTCGTGCAAAGCCGGCGTTTGCTCCACCTGCCGCGCCAAAGTCGTTGAAGGCGAGGTGGAAATGGATCAAAACTTTGCGCTGGAAGACTACGAAGTGGAAGCCGGCTACGTGTTGTCGTGCCAGTGCTACCCCGTCAGTGACAAGGTTGTTCTTGACTACGACGAAATGTAATTCTGGAGTGTTTGTACATGTCAGTTCTTAAAAGCTTTATTGCCGGAGAGTGGGTTGGCGAACAGCAGGCCAAAGCCCTGCCCAGCGCCATCAATGGCGAAATCGTTGCGCACACCCACGCCGACACGCTGGATTTCGAAAAAGCCGTGGAGTACGGCCGCAAAGTCGGCGGGAAAACCCTGCTGGCCATGGATTTTCAGGAGCGCGCCCTGGCTCTTAAAGCTATGGCGATGTACCTGCAGGAGCATAAAAAAGAGCTTTATGCCCTCTCGATGCACACCGGCTCCAGCAAATCGGATAACGGCATAGACATAGACGGGGGCTTCGGCACCCTGTTTTCCTACGCCAGCATGGGCCGCCGCGAACTGCCATCCGGCAACGTTGTACACGAAGGCCCGGTAACGCCACTGGGCAAAAACAACCACTTTGCCGGCACCCACATTATGGTGCCCCGCGGTGGTGTAGCCGTTCATATCGACGCCTACAACTTCCCCGTGTGGGGCATGCTGGAAAAGTTTGCACCGACTTTTTTAGCAGGCATGCCGTCCATCGTGAAGCCGGCGACGTCCACTTGCTACGTAACCGAGTTGGCTGTGCGCCTGATGCACGAATCCGGCGCCCTGCCAGAAGGCAGCTTGCAGTTGATCATCGGCAGCACCGGCGACCTGTTTGAGCACCTGAAAGAACAGGATGTGGTGACCTTTACAGGCTCGGCAAAAACCGCGCGCATGCTGCGTGTTCACCCGAACATCATCAATCGTTCTATTCCGTTTAACGCCGAAGCCGACTCATTGAACAGCGCCCTTCTGGCTCCGGATGTCACGCCAGAACACGAAGAGTTTGATCTGTTTGTACGGGAAGTGGGCCGTGAAATGGTCGCCAAGGCAGGCCAGAAGTGTACGGCGATTCGCCGGGTGATGGTGCCTCAGGAACACGTACAGGCGGTGTGCGACAAGCTCAAAGAACGGCTATCGAAAATCACCACCGGCGATCCTTCGGTTGAAGGCGTGCGCATGGGCGCCCTGGCATCGATCGATCAACTGGAAGACGTGAAAGCCAATATCCAGGAACTGCTGAAAACCAGTGAGCTGGTCTTCGGCGGCGAAGGCAACTTCAAGCCAACCGGGGATGGCACTGACAAAGGCGCGTTCATCGAACCGCACCTGCTGCTGTGTCGTAACCCGGAAAACGGCTGCGGCGCCCACGACATCGAGGCCTTTGGCCCGGTTGCCACGATTATCCCCTACAACAACCTGGACGACGCGGTTGAGCTGGTCGCCAAGGGCCGCGGCTCACTGGTTACCACGGTAACCACCCGCGACCCGGCCACCATTGCCAAGCTGGCACCTGCGCTGGCTGCCTACCACGGCCGCCTGCACCTGCTGGATGCAGAAGCTGCCAAAGAATCCACTGGCCACGGCTCGCCCCTGCCCATGCTGAAGCACGGCGGCCCCGGGCGCGCTGGTGGCGGTGAAGAGCTTGGCGGTATCCGTGCTGTGTTCCACTACCTGCAGCGCACAGCCATTCAGGGTTCGCCCACCATGCTGGCCGCAGTCACCGGTGAGTACATTCGTGGGGCCAAGGTTATCGAGAACGACATACATCCGTTCCGTTATCACTTCGAAGACCTGCAGATCGGCCAGTCGCTGCTGACTCATCGCCGTACGGTTACGGAAGCAGATCTGGTGAACTTCGGCTGCTTGTCGGGCGATCATTTCTACATGCACTTTGATGAGATCGCCGCCAAGAACAGCCAGTTCGGCAAGCGCATCGCACACGGCTATTTCGTGCTGTCTGCGGCAGCCGGAATGTTCGTGCATCCAGCCGAAGGCCCGGTACTGGCAAACTACGGTCTGGATACCCTGCGCTTCATCGAGCCAGTAGCACCGGGCGACACCATTCGTGCCCGCCTGACCTGCAAGCGCAAGATAGATCAGGGACGCACATCACCAGATGGTCACCCACAAGGCGTGGTGGTTTGGGATGTTCAGGTCACCAATCAGGAAGACGAGCTGGTTGCCAGCTACGACATCCTGACGTTGGTTGCGAAAAAGCCGGAGTAATTCTTCCGGCCATAAAAAAACCGCCAGCAGCTTCCAGCCCTGGCGGTTTTTTTGTATCTGGCATTCCGTTACATACCCAGATACGCCTCGCGTACTTTCTCGTTGCTCAGCAACTCACGGCCAGAACCTTCCATGACCACCCGGCCGGTCTCCAGCACGTAACCACGATCGGCAAGCGCCAACGCCTGAGAGGCGTTCTGCTCCACAAGAAAGATGGTCATGCCTTCATTCTTAAGCTCTTTGACGATGTTGAAAATCTCTTCAATGATCAGTGGAGCCAACCCCATGCTGGGCTCGTCCAACAGCAACAGCCTGGGTTTGGCCATCAGCGCGCGGCCCATGGCTAGCATCTGCTGCTGGCCACCAGAGAGCTCACCTGCCAGGTTGCGGCGCTTCTGGCGCAGTATGGGAAATTTCTCATACATGCGCTCAATGTCGTCTTCCACTTCCGAGCTGCGGCCACGGGTGTAGGCGCCCAGCAACAGGTTGTCCTCAACGCTCAAGTCCTTAAACACCTGCCGGCCTTCGGGCACCTGAACAATACCGCTGGCAACCCGCTGGTCCGTAGTGACTTTCAACAGATCTTTACCCTCGAAGGTAATGCTACCGGCGTCGGTCGGCTGCAGGCCGGAGATTGTCATCAGCAGTGTCGACTTGCCCGCACCGTTGGCGCCAACCAACGAAACAATCTCACCGCTGTTGATACGAATATCAACACCGTGGAGCGCTTCAATCTGGCCATAGGAGGTCTTCAGGCCCTTGATAGAGAGCATCTCCTGCGTAGCGCGCTGTGCGCTTTTACGCGGTGCATGGCGCAGCCCCAAACCACCCAGACGCTCTGGTGTGTGGCTCACAATGCGATGGCGTAGTTCACGAAATTCATCCCGCACCCGCTCGCCAAACAACGGATCGTTGGCCTGGTCACGGGATTCAACAATCAGGTGCCAGTCTTCTTCACTCAAAAGTTTGCGGGCCCGGGGTATCACCACGCCTTCTTCTTTTTTGATGTGCTTGCGCAGGGCTTCGGTAAATCTTGCCAGCGCGTGACTGAAGTCTTCCCGCCCTTCGGGCCAGCCCTCCATGCAGATCATTAGCAAGTGGCGCAGTTCATTGATCTTCTGATCGCCTATCACGTAGCCGTGCGCGAGCTTGTCCAGCAGCGGCTTGGTTTCCGGCGACTTTTCACCGAGCATACGGTACAACACGATCTCCTCGGGAGAGCTGTGCACTCGCCGGGCAAAGTGCTGCACGTAATCAAAAATATTGTTGAACAACGTTTCATCGGGCTGCTGTTCGTTGATGTTCATGTCGTGCTGGAGTTCATCCAACAAATCCAGAATACGCCATAGCGACTGGTGTTCCTGAACAATCGTGCTGATGGCTTGCAAGCTGTAGCTGTCTTCAGACGCAACGTTGGTCGGTGTCTGTGTCATTGTGGTTATTCCTCGCTCCGTTTAACCGCCCAGGTAGGCTGCGATAACATCCGGGTTTGCACGAATCTGTTCCGGCGTCCCTTCCGCCAGTACGCGCCCGTAGTTAAGCACCAGCAAACGGTCGGAAATACCCATTACCAGCTTCATGTCGTGCTCCACCAGCATCACCGTAATGCCCTGCTCGGCAATCTTGCGGATAAGATCTTCCAGCGCCGCGGTTTCCACGGCGTTCAGGCCAGCCGCGGGCTCATCCAGCAAGACAACTTTTGGCTCTGCGGCCAGCGCACGGGCAATCTCCAGGCGCTTCAACGCACCATAAGACATAGCCGACGCTTCAGTGTCGAGGTACTCGCCACAACCCACAAACTCCATCAACTCGGCAGCCTTTTCCCGCGCGGCTTTTTCGCCCCGGGTAAGCGCCGGCAAACGAAACAGGGTGGTCAGAAGATTGCTTTTCAGGGTCAGGTGCCGGCCCAGCATCACGTTTTCAATGGCGGTCATGTTCATGCATATCTGCATTTGCTGGAACGTGCGACACATGCCCCGCTCCGCCAGCTGGTTTGGCAACAGCTTCGCGATGCTTTCGCCGTGCAGTTTCACTTCACCACTGGTGGGCGTGTACAGGCCTGTAATCAGGTTAAACAGGGTGGTTTTACCGGCGCCGTTGGGGCCGATAACCGAATACACCTGCCCCGCATCCACCGAGAAGCTCACGCCTTCAACAGCGTGTACGCCGCCAAACGCCTTGGACAGATTATTGACTTCCACCAGAGCGGTCATGCGTCACCTCCGGCAGATTTGGAGCGTCGTTTGGTCAGGAAATTGGCTGCGGTTGGCAGCAGACCTTTGGGCATAAAAATCATGGTCAACATCAGGATCAAGCCAAACAGCACCATTTCCATCTCCTGGAAATCAGCCAGTACTTGCGGCAGCAGCTCTAGCACCACTGCACCAATAATTACCCCTATGGTGGAGCCCATGCCCCCGAGAACTACCATGGTAATCAGCAGTATGGAGAAGTCGAAACTGGCCACAGAGGGCGTAATAAAGCCCTGAAAGTGCCCGTAAAGCGCACCCATTACACTGGCGTATACCGCGGAGATCACGAACACCAGGCTTTTGTAGTTTGCAGTATTCACGCCTACTACACTGGCCGCCACTTCCGACCCGTGAACGGAGCGCAAAGCGCGACCAATGGGGGAATCAATCAGGTTCTGGGCGAGCCAGACCGCAACCAGCAACACCACGCCGGCGAACAGATACCAGGCCAGATCACCGCTTATGTCCATGCCAAACAGCGAATACTGTCCAAAGGCGCTTAGCTCCCAGCCAAACACATCAAACGGGGGAACCGGCATGCCGTCGGGGCCGCCGGTTATTTCCCGCTCGTTGTTCAGAATAATGGCGATAATGAAGCCCACAGCCAACGTGGCCATAGAAAGGTAATGGCCTTTCAGGCGTAAGATCGGGCGACCCACCACCCACGCGATTATGGCCACAACCACTGCGCCAACAACCAAAGCAGGAATGGCAGGCCAGCCATAAGTGCCGGTCATGATCGCGCTAAAATAGGCGCCAAGGCCAAAAAACCCGGCATGGCCCAGGCTGATCTGGCCAGCAAAGCCAACCAGCAGATTGAGGCCCACCACGGCGCCAGCGATCAACGCGATTTGAGTGGCCAAGCCATAGTGGAACGGATTGGAGAGAAACAGTGGCAGTGCAAACACCACAATAGCCAGGAACACCAGGCCCCTGAGCCGGAATTGTGAAAGTCGAGCCATCATCACACCCGCTCCACAATTTTGGCGCCAAACAGGCCTCGGGGCATGAAGAACAACACCAACAGAATCATCGAGAAGGCCACAGCGTCTTTGTAGTCCGAAGACAGATAGCCTGCCGCCATGGCCTCCACCACACCGAGAGCCAAGCCGCCGACGACCGCTCCCATGCCGCTGCCTAAACCGCCAATAGCCGCTGCCACAAAGCCTTTCAGCCCAAGAATGATACCGATGTCATAGGAGGTGAACGTAATAGGCGCCACCACGATACCGGCAACGGAGCCCAGCAATGCAGACACCATAAACGCCAACATAAGCACCACTTGGGTACGAATACCCACTAAGCGGGCAGCATCCTTGTTCATCGAGGTAGCAAGAATAGCCTTACCCGTGAGCGTGCGGGTGAAAAAGTACACCAGCACCGCCACGAGAACTGCGCCAACACCCAGCACCCACAGGCTCTGGCTGTTCAGCACGGCTCCAAAAATTTCAATCGGCTCGTCGCTGCTGAAGTTAGGCATAACGTGGTATTGCTTGCCCCAAACCAGCTGGGCCAGACCACGAATAAAAATAGACGCACCGATGGTAATAATGATCAACGTAACCACATCCGCATTTTTCGCGGGGGCAATCGCCAGGCGCTGAAGCGCAATACCCAGCAAACCCGCCAGAACCACAGCAAGTACAATCGCGAGCAGCATGGGCACACCCATAGCTGTCAAAGACACAGTCGCCATACCGCCAATCATCAGGAACTCGCCCTGGGCGAAGTTGATCACGTGGCTGGCGTTATAAATCAGGGTAAAGCCCAGTGCGATCAGGGCGTAAGTGGCACCAATAGTGATACCGGTAAACAGATACTGTAGGAATTCAGAGAACATAATCAGGTCCGCTCGCGCAGCGGCTGACAGCCCCCCCGAAAGGAAGACTGTCAACCTGTTGTACGGATGGGAATAAGCCTAGTTGATCAGCTTCCAGCCGCCATCCTGAACTTCCAGAATGCGGAAGGAATCGGCCTGCAGACCGTTGTGATCGTCGGCTGACATATTAAAGGTACCGGTAACGCCCACATGGCCCTGAATGCTTTCAAGGGCATCGCGAACGGCTGCCTTGTCTGTGCTGCCGGCTTTCTCAATGGCTTCAACGGCCAGCATCAGACCATCATAGGCATAGGCACCAAAGGTGGATACCTTGGCGTCCCAGCGGGCTTCGTACTCGCTCTTGTAGGCTTCAACGACCGGCTTTTGCGGGTCGGACGCTGGTAGCGACTCGGGTACCAGAAGCGGTGAAGCCGGCAAACGCAAACCTTCCGCACTGCTGCCTGCAAGATCGAGGAACCCGTCAGATGCCACACCGTGAGACTGGTAGAACGGAAGTTCAATACCCAGCTGGGCGTAGTTACGGGTAACAATGGCCGGGCCCTGGCCAAAGCCGAAGTTAAGGATGGTCTGCACACCTTCGGCGCCGCGAATATTGGTGAGCTGCGCAGTCATATCGGTGTCTGAGCCACCATAGGTTTCATCAGCAACGATCTCGATTCCGCCAAGCTCCTTGGCTACCTGTAGCGTCTGCTCCCGGCCAGAGCTGCCAAACCCGCCGGTGCCGGAGATCAAACCGACCTTGGTCAGCCCGCGCGATTTCATATCGTTAAGAATACGCTCTGCCGCCATACGGTCGGACTGAGGCGTTTTGAACACCCACTTCTTGACCGGCGTGGTAATAACCACAGCACCCGCCAAAGAAATGAAAGGGATTTGCGCCTGTTCAACCATTGGCGCTGCTGCCATGGTCGCACCAGTGGTGCTGCCACCAACAATGATATCCACTCGATCTGAACGAATCAGTCGGCTTGCGAAGTTACGGGCCTTGGAGGCATTGCCTGCGTCATCATAATGAACAAGCTCAAGCTGGCGACCCAGCACACCGCCCTCGTTGTTGATTTTCTCAACATACATTTCCAGGGTTTTCAGCTCCGGGTCTCCGAGAAAAGACGCGGGGCCAGTCACCGATAGAAAAGAACCAATACGTATAGGATCAGCCGCTTGAACGCTCATTGCCAACAGGCCAGCTGCTGCAACGGCCGCGAACTTGCTGGCACGACGCGTGATTTTATTGAACATTGTTGTTGTTCTCCCAAAATGTGGTCAGGGCGTTTTGATTTTATGTACCCGAAAGTTTCTGAATAACAGAACGACTTTGCCGCAAAGGCTGAGATCTTTCGTCTCACGTCCCCTTATATAGCGCTCTGCATTCAGCACTGCACGACAAAAACTGCTCTGTCGCTACCATTACTGGCTATCCGTCAATCCAATAATACGATACCGTTGACGGATATCAATGGAAAATATTGTATCACAACATCAGTGTCAACTGAGGAGTGCGCCACAGCACAAAACTTTCATTGCAATCTATACCAATGTCTTAGTACCAGCGTGCTTTTTTGACACGTCCTGGTGGGCGTTCAGCGTATTCCGGCACCGGCATGTTGGCGTGCGGGCATCATCTGCCAACGGCACAGAATGTAATCGACTTTACCCGGCTGGCAGATCGGGGATAATGTGCGCCCTCCTATGCCATTAAGCCTGTGAGCAACAGCTTGCTGGAAAGTCTTGGAAGAGAAGAGAATCATGTCTGCAAAACAACAACTCGAGCACCTTGTCCGGGACTTCCAGAAAAAACGTCCGTTACGCGCCGGGTCCCTGATTATTACAACCTACGGCGACATTATTCACCCACGTGGCGGCAATGTTTGGCTGGGTAGCCTGATGAAACTGCTAACGCCCATGGGCGTCAGCGAGCGACTTGTCCGCACCTCGGTTTACCGGCTGGTTCAAGAAAGCTGGTTACAAACGGAGAAAGTGGGCAGATGCAGTTATTACAGTGTGACCGGGGCAGGCCTCAGGCGATTCCAGCAAGCGTTCGAGCATGTCTACACGCTTGGCACAGACGACTGGAATGGCAGCTGGTGCCTGGTTTTTCTCAACCAGCTGGATCCGGAAACCCGAACCAAGGTACGTGAAGAGCTAAAATGGCTGAGCTTCGGCAGCATGGCAACGGGGGTTATGGAGCACCCGCGCTTTACCCGCCATGAATTGGTGCCCCTGCTGCAGGAATGGGGCGCGCTTGAAGACACCATAGTGATGCAGACCCAGCCACTGGAACAACGAAGCCCACGAGCCCTCCGCAGGCAGGTAAAAGAAAGCTGGAACCTAGATGAGCTGGGCTTTCGTTATAAGCGTTTTTTGGAGAGGTTCCGGCCCCTATGGCGGGAACTAAGCACCAACGACAACCTGAGCCCGGAAGAGTGCGTTACCGCACGCATCCTGCTGATTCACGAATACCGAAAAATACTGTTGCGGGACCCACTTCTGCCAGATGAACTGTTGCCGGGCGACTGGGAGGGGCGAAGCGCCAAACAATTGTGCCGCAACCTGTATCGCGCCATATACAGTCGCTCTGATGAGCACTTGGCGAGCATTCTGGAAAACGCATCTGGCCCATTGCCAGGCCCAAGCCAGGGGTTTTATCGCCGGTTTGGTGGACTGACAATGGAAAACGCTACCGCTAACAGCTCTGTCATTGCGGACGAATCTGCCTGACTCTGCCGATTTTCGATCAGCCAGCAGGACGGCCCTGATCTGGCTGACTGTAATCGCAGACCCCGTTCGGGAAAATGTCATGCAACCGCGTGACGTCGTCCTCGGTAAACGACACGCTTCCATATGTGCCATCTTCCAGCGCGGTTGCAACAGGCTTCAGGCTGCATTTGAAAACACTGCCCTCAATTGGCCCCCCGGCCACCATGCGTGATGTCGTGTAGGTTTTGAACTTCGAGGTACATGCACCGGCAGGCTGTTCGTCAAGAACGCCATTCCAGACATCCTCTCCCGCAGCTATCAGTTCGCCGTTGGTTTTGTAACACGCATCCAACGCTTGCGCAGGCTTATTCTCCGCGATGCTCTGCTGCGGGTTTGCGCGCATGTTCATCAACCATTCGTGCAGTATTTCCAGCGCCATCCAGGTTGGATTTGATTCCTCTCGTGGCTCCGGCTCTTCAGGATCTGATGTATCCGTTGGCCGGGTATCGGTGAACCAGATCAACTGATTGTCGGCATTCCCCATTTTGTTGATGATGCGCTGGCGAACAGAGAAAGACTGGTGGCTGTTGTGCATGTCCAGCACCTCTTCCAAATAGTGGCGCCAATCTATAACGGGCATATTGAGCTGGCCGTCAAAAACCATCCCGGATTCATACGCGGCCTGAATCGCTTTCAGATCGCCCCGGGTGCGTGGCGCAGGCTGTGTGCCATCCGGGCTCAGGTTCATATTGCGGGAACTCCAGGGATCGAACTCAACGCGGCCCGCTAGTAAATCTTCTTCTGAACCCACAAAGGGAAAGCCCTCCTGCACCATCTCTGATGGCTGTTTCCAACCACCAACTTGAGCGTTCAGCTTAAGAAATTCCTCGCTAGTGATCTTGCCATCACGTAGCGCTCCCAGGCCATACTGCACACCTACGTTGTCGTACAAAGTACGAGGATTACCACGCTCATCGACTCCGTAAATATTTCTCAGGTCGTCGTAATGCGTCCACTCGACAGCGTTCATCACACCTGCAGGCTGCATCAGCTGCTGGTTGGGCGCTTGGCCAAAGGCGGGGTTCATAACCAGCGGCGTCAGCCCTCGCCAGGCAGGAATGCACTCGGTCATGCCGGGGGCGGTGCTGAACCCAAGCATTTGTTTTGCTTCGGCAAATGGATCTGCATAGGCATCGGTCGCATTCAACCCCACTAGCCAGCTCCGGTTAGTGGTTATCTGCCATTTGGCATTGTCTTTATCAGTAGCGTCCATGTAGTACTCCAGCAATTCACAGTCGCCGACATGGATGATCTGGGTCACCATGTCCGGATAAGAGTACTGGGGCACACCCGCATCCAGAAGATCGGGGTGATTCTGGGAATAAACATACTGCTGGATGCCACCACCCGATCCACCAATGGCAACAGTATACTCAGGCACACCAACACGCTTGATGAAGTGCTCTTTTACCATCAGCGCAGTTTCGCCGCCTACCTGAAGGTTGTAATGCGGGCTTGTTCGGGTGCCTGTGGAATAAATAACAGCATAGCCTTTGCCCAAGGTTTCCGGCTGCAAGGCCCGACTTTGGCTTATCTCGCCTTGTGAATGACCTATTCCTACACCACCTTGAAAATGGAACAACAGGCGGCCGTTCCAATTGGCGGTGGATACCTCATCAGGCCTATCCCCGGGCCCCGCCAGAGTGGCAAAACTGTAGATAAACCGGTTAATCGTGCCCCGCTCCTGTCGCACAATGAAATCGACGCTGCGACCATCGGTGAGCACGGTGGTCGCCATATCCGCAGGCCGGGAACCATCGCCAGACAAAGGTGCCCAATTGTGCTCGGTCGTGCGATAGACAAACTCCACATAGGAATCAATCGAACAGTCCTTGCTCAGCCCTATCTGGTTGTCGTGGCCATCCATAACCGGGAAGCCCGTATTGCCGGTGGTGTCCACCAAAGGCTGCTTGCCCAACTCGCTCGTTACCGTACAAACGAACGGATATTGCTGGGGGCCAGAGAATATCGGCCCGGTCACCGGGTAAGCAGTCAGCGTAAGATCACTCAGTGGGCCATATTTGATATGGTGCAACTCCAGCCGATTTTCACCCTCGGAAAGCCCCGCCACGAGAATCTCAGGGCCATTTCGCCCTTCTCGCACCAACGGGCTGACCTTGGCGTCATTCAACCAGAATTCCAGGTTGTCGCTTTCCGCTGTAATCGTGGCAGAATTGCCTTCAAGGCCCACCAGAACATTGTCACCACTGACCCTGTCCGGAGTGCTGGACAAGGTGATGAGCTCAAGATCTGGCTGACTGTCTCCCGATCCGGAAGAGCGGCTGGAACCATCGAAGCAGCCGTTGAGGAGGAATGAGAACATTCCTGTAACCAGTATGAATCGCACCGTTGAATTAGTAAGCATCGAAAAATCCCTCTTCGACTTCACTGTTTTCACTAGGCTTGGAAGCGGTTACAGCTCGCAGCAAGCGTTCCCTATTGTTGCTATTCGAAGCCTAGACCAGATTGCTGTATTCGTACAAAGTACGCTCTCGATAGCGCTGAAAGCGGAGTCGTCATTCATCAAAAAATTGGCGCGATTTATCAACTATAATGCCGTCGATTTCAGTAGCATATTTCGACGATAAACAAACCGACTCACCAGCCCCGGAGAATTAAGCGATGAAAACCCACAACCACGTGATGATTACCGGTGGTGGCAGTGGATTGGGCCTGGGCATGGCATTGAGGTTCCTGAAGCGGGGCTGTCGGGTATCCGTGCTTGATCTGGCCATTTCTGACGGCGGCCAGGGCCAGCTGGATGCTGCCGCCGGCGCTGGGCAAACCACTTGGCAATTTCACACGGTAGACATCACCGATTTTAATCAGACTCAGGCGGTGGTTCTGGCCGCTGTAGACGCCTTGGGTGCGCCCGACCTTGCCATTAACTCCGCAGGCGTGATCATCAACAAAGCCTTTGCAGACACGCAGCCAGAGGAGTTTCGGCGAGTTGTCGATATTAACCTCAATGGCAGCTTCCACTTTGCCAAGGCCGTGCTGCCAACCATGCAGCCCGGCAGCCGGCTGGCGCTAGTGGCGTCTCTCGCTGGCCTGATCAGCAACTACGCCTATGCAGCCTATGGAGCTTCCAAATTCGGCGTGGTGGGGCTTGCCACAACTCTGCGCTATGAGTACGAGCCCCAAGGCATTCACATCAGTTGCATCTGCCCGCCTGAAGTCAAAACACCCATGGTGGCGCAGGAGCACGCAGATGCCAATCCGATTTCTCTTGAGATGAAAGCACTGGCCGGGTCGCTGGAAGCTGACAGCGCCTGCGACCAGATTGTTGCCGGCCTGGATGCCGGCCGCTGGCAGATTATTCCGGGGTTTTCGGGCAAGTTGACGGCTTTCGGCGCACGCTACCTACCTGGCCCATTCAACGCACTCATGCTACGGCTGATTGGCCGCGCACTGCGCAAGCATGGAATGGCCAACCGCTCTGTTTAGCGCTGCAGCCGTTATTACTTGATTTAGAACAAGCGTCACTATCGCTCCACCACCTCAGTCGCGTTACTGTATTGCCGCTCTTCGTTACCTCCCCAGAACATGTAAATACAGCCTTTTAAGCCTGCAATCATTTGTTCTAAATGATGCCTTCTACTAAGATGTATTTACAATGAATCAAATAGGACGGTTTATGACGCCTACCATTGCCATTCTCCTGATCATTACCTTCGTGCTCTCGACGGTGGGCCTGCTGCTACTGATTTGGTCTATCGCCAACAATCAGTTCAGCCATGGTCAGGCAGCCGCACGCACCATCTTCTCGCCAGGTGAGGAAGGCCACAGCGAGGATCCAGCGCTGGCGGACAAGCCGGCGTTTACAGGTGACACAACAGCACAAGCAAGTGCCATCAAGGCTCGCTGGACAGCAGATCAGTCGTCCAGAACAGCGGTGCTAACCTGGCTGAGTTCGGCTGTTTTCTGGCTGCTTCTGGGTTCATTTTTCGGGTTAATCACCTCCCTGAAAATGCACCTCCCCGAGTTCCTGGTCTCCAGCGAGTTTCTAACCTTTGGCCGGGTGCGCCCTGTGCACCTGAACGCGGTCACGTACGGATGGGCCTCCATGGCTGGCATTGGTGCGGCACTGTTCCTGATTCCCCGGCTGTTCAAAACCTCCTTGGCCGGCGGGAAATACGCCGTGCTTGGCGCCGTTGTCTGGAATATCGGCCTGATTTTTGGCTTGATCGCCATTACGTTGGGCTACTCCGACGGTGAGGAATGGCTGGAATTCCCGTGGCAGATAGACATCCTGTTTGTCTTCGGCGGTGCTCTATGCGCCATTCCCTTGCTGCTGACCGCCGCCAATCGTCAGGTAGAGCACCTTTATGTGACCAGCTGGTATTTGATGGCTGCACTGGTGTGGTTTCCAATTCTGTTCCTGATTGCCAACCTGCCCTTTACCTTTCCCGGCGCATCCGGCGCCACGGTTAACTGGTGGTTCGCCCACAACGTTCTCGGGCTCTGGGTTACCCCCATTGGCATTGGTATCGCTTATTACATGATCCCGAAAATTCTCGGCAGGCCGATCATTTCTTACCAATTATCGCTGATTGGTTTCTGGTCGCTGGCGCTGTTCTACAGCCAGGTAGGTATTCATCACTTGATTGGCGGCCCCATACCCACCTGGCTGGTTACCCTGTCGATTGTCCATAGCGTGATGATGTCGATTCCCGTTATTACCGTTGCCATTAACCATCACGGCACCATGATGGGGAATTTCAAGCGCCTGAAAGATTCACCCACGCTTCGTTTTGTGTGGATCGGCGCACTCATGTACACGGTGTCCTCACTCCAGGGCTCTATGGAAGCGCTTAGAAGCGTTAACGTAGTAACTCATTTTACCCACTACACCGTGGCCCACGCGCACCTTGGCATGTATGCCTTCCTGAGCTTCATCCTGTTTGGTGCTGTGTACTTTATTATGCCTCGCCTCACCAATTGGGAATGGCCATGGCGCAGGATGATTAGCCTGCACTTTTGGCTGGTGAGCATCGGCATTCTGATTTATGTAGTGTCACTGACCATTACTGGCTGGAAGCAGGGCGTGGCGTTGCTCGATGCCGCAATGCCTTTCATGGATATTGTCCGTATGACCATTCCGGGGCTTCAGGCCCGCACCTTAGGTGGCATTCTGATGACGGCGGGGCATCTGGTGTTTGCGGCCCATTTTGTTGCAATGTTGATGCATCGTGGCGCCAGCAATGAGCAACCAACCCTCTTCCGTCCTACTACCAAGGAGACCGCTCAATGAAACGTGCTCTCGCAATTATGGTCGGTGCTGCCCTTATTCTTTTGTTGGCCACACTTACGCTGGTGGTTATGCCGTATCTGCAAATGTCGGCAGAACAGGTGCCGCCAGATCTTAAGCCTTACACCGAAAAACAGCAGCGTGGCCGGCAGCTTTATATCGCTAATGGCTGTGTCTACTGCCACAGCCAGCAACCAAGGGATCCAGGTTTTGCACCCGGTGACAGAGACCGCGGATGGGGGCGCCCTTCCGTGCCCGGTGACTATGCCAACGATCAGCCACACTTGCTAGGCACCATGCGTACCGGCCCGGATCTGTTCAACGTAGGCGCCAGGTTACCCAGCATCGACTGGCAACTGCTGCACCTTTACAACCCGCGGGTGGTCCATAAAGACAGCATCATGCCCTCATACCCGTTCCTGTTTCGCCATGTAGATGAAGCGGCGGAGGGCGACAAGGTCGTTTACTTACCAGACGCTTATGCCCCTGAGTCTGGCCAGATTGTAGCCACCGAAGATGCACTGGCGCTGGCCGAATATATGCTCGCGCTTGACCACACCTATCCGGCACCTACCTTGCCGAAAGCCGATAAACCCAAGGAGTAACGTGCGCCATGAACGAACACGATCAGCGCGCTCAGTTTCGCGAAGCGCCCGAACCGGAAGAAGGTACCCGCGCCACTCCAAAATTTGTACTCGCCTGGATAGCCATTCTGATTGTGTGGGGCGTTGGTTATTACGCCTGGCAAATCGGCAAACCTATGCTCGGTGGCGACAGCCGCACACCCGTTGCAGCCGAGCATCAGAACTCCAAGCCCGTAGAAGCTGCAAGCTCTGATAACGCTGAAACCTCGGAAAGCGCCGATACCTCCGGCGCAAAGGAAGAGGAGCCCAGCACGTCAGAGCCAGAAAACTCAAACACTGCGGCTTCAGAGGACGCGGGCGCTAGCAGCACAGCAAGCGCAGAAATGGCAGGCGTAGATGGCAAAGCTCTCTTTAGCGCCCATTGCAGCTCCTGTCACCAGGCGACAGGCCAGGGCATTCCTGGCGCATTTCCACCGTTAGCAGGAAGTAAATGGCTGCAAGCTGACCCAAACATCCCTATCGCGATCGTCCATGACGGTTTGCAGGGTGAAATTGAGGTTGCGGGCAACACGTTCCAAGGCATGATGCCACCGCTTGGGGGCCAGCTTTCGGATGCAGAGATAGCGGCGGTGCTGACCTATGCCCGAAGTGAATGGGGCAATACCGCAAGCGAGGTCAGCCCAGACACAGTCGCCAAACACAAAGAGCGTTTCGGTGACCGCGGAAGCTGGTCGGCAGAAGAGCTGACGGAGGTTTTCGGGGAGCACTAATATGCCCGACAGCAACGCGAACACAGCACAGGACTCTCTGCACCAGAAGCCCGAGCGTCAGGACATCCTGATGATTGAGGGGATGCGTTGTGGCAGCTGTGCTATCGCCGTTGAAGCTCTGCTGAAGAAGCAACCCGGAATCAGTGACGCGGCGGTGAACTTTGCCGCCGACGTGGCCCTGATTTGCTGGGACAACGAAAAACCCCAGCTTGCCAGCATGCAAAAAGCCGTTGCCCGCTTAGGGTATCGCCTGCATGGGTCGGTTGACGCCGAACGAAGCAAGTTCCAGGCTGAATCCGTGCGCAAGCATCTACAAAGACGGCTGGCCGTTGCGGTTGTCTTTGGCATGTGGAGCATGATGCCAGCTTTGCTGATCTACCTGTCGCCACTCGGGGCGGTGGAGCCGGAGGTACTCTGGCCGCTTGCCCTGGCCAGCGGCCTGTTCGCAGTGCCGGTGGTGCTTTACTCCGGCTCCCACTTCTATCGCGTGGGCTGGCGCACGCTGCTTGCCGGCGCACCCGGGCTCGACAGCCTCATTTTTCTCGCGGTATTTGCCGCCTGCATTATCTCGACCTGGCAACTCGCCACCGGCAGTCACCACGTGTATTTCGATGCGGCCGTTATGTTGATCACCTTCCAGCTGATCGCACGGCTGCTGGATACCAGTGTGCGCCGACGCGCCTCTGAGATTATTCGCCGCTATCTTCAGGATGTGCCACAGCAAGTCGTTCTGAAACACCCGGATGGCAGCGTCGAAACACGCCCAGCCAACAGTGTTGAAACCGGCGAGCGCATCATTCTCCAAGCCGGTGAGCAATTGGCTCTGGATGGCAAAGTCATACAGGGGCATGGCCAGGCAGATCTGTCGATGCTAACCGGCGAGCACTTGCCCCAGTCCCTTGAGCCGGGTGCAGAGTTGCTTGCAGGCTGCCAACTAGTGGAGGGCAAACTTGAACTGTTGGTTACGGCGGGCATTGGCCAACGCCGCATTGACCGCTTATCCCGATCTATCAGCGCCCTACTCAGCCGTAAAACGACCCTGCAGCGACTAACCGACCGCATTGCTCGCATTCTGCTTCCCGTTATCTTGATAGCCGCTGCACTGGCCGTGGGCCTGGCTCTTTTTCAGGGCGCACCTGCCCCGGAAGCCGCGGCTCGCGGGCTGGCGGTTATGATCATTAGTTGCCCCTGTGCGCTGAGTCTTGCCATTCCGCTGGTAATCACCATGGGCCATGCCCACATGGTCAGCCAGGGCATTGTATTACGAGACCCAGCTGCACTGGAGGCCGCCGCCAAAGTTGGCGCTATCGTATTCGACAAAACCGGCACATTAACCACCGGCGAACCCAGTGTGAACCGTATTATTCCGGCTAACCACTGGACCCAAAGCACACTGCTGCAGCTGGCACAAAATACGCTCAATGAGTCACAGCATCCTGTGGCCAAAGGGCTTATGGCGGAAGTCGGCTCTGCGCTTGCGATGACACCCGGCGGCACCCGAGAAAGCGTTGCAGGTGCGGGTACACGCTGGGGCTATGGTGGGAACATAGCCTTGGCAGGACGCGCGAGTTGGTTACGGGAACAAGGCGTTGACGTGCCACCAACCGAAGATACGGGAATGAGTGTTTACATAGCTCATAACGGTTTTTATGCCGGGAAAATCGGCTTTCAGGAAACACTCAGGCCTGAAGCTGCGCCAACGATTCGGCAATTAATACATCAAGGTTATACCGTTTATCTGCTCAGTGGCGATACCCGAAAGGCGTGTCTGGAATTGGCTGAGCGCCTTGGTATACCCGGAAAACACGTGCTTTCGGGGTATTCTCCTGAGCAGAAACACAACTTTTTAGACAACCTCGAAAGGCAGACCAACGCCGTATTCGTAGGGGACGGCCTGAACGATGGCCTGGCCCTTGCGGGTGCCAGGCTTGGCATTGCAGTTGGGAGTGCCGCCCCGGCCACCGGCGAAGCGGCTGCTGTTTACCTGACCGAGAGCATTGCAAAAGTACCAACCACACTGCGGCTGGCACAAAGAGCTCGCAAACTCATGCACCAGAACCTGTTCTGGGCGGTAGGCTACAACGCCCTGGTTATACCCCTGGCGGTTATGGGTTGGGTTCAACCCGTTATTGCCGCCATTGCCATGTCACTTAGCAGCCTCTGTGTCCTGCTCAACAGTTTGCGCATGCAAAAACGCGTGCCCGCTGAAGCACCAGATTCTTCTCATGAAATCAGACGTGCAACTTCGCCCGTCTGAGCGTTCGTACAAGCCCAAGAAACGTAATGGCCCAAGCCACGAGAGAAAGATATAGCGGTAAAAGATCAGTGACATCATCCAGATGTACAGCATGCCGCCCCAAAGCCACATAGACAGCGCCAGAAAGTTAACCCCCAGCTTGTATGGTTGCGGCATATCTACGGCAATCAACGCACTTAGCACCGCTATGGATTGGGTTGCCACCACCGCCAGCAACCACCCGCCCGTAATACCCTTATCCAGAGACGGTTTGTCCTCTTTTACCGTGAGCGCAGTAAACTGACTACCAAGAACACTTGAGCCGGCAGGCAAGGTAAAAAAGCCGGGGCCACGAAGATGACCTATAACATCCAGTAGAAAGGCCTGACGATAGATCACAAAGCGTGCGAGTGTGGCTATCCATAGCACCACATAAAAGCACAGGTTCAGATAAAACAGGCCGTTCGCCACTCGCTTATCGAGCAGGGGGGGGTAGTTTAGACCACAGCCCAACCTCTTCAAACCTGTGGTTTGACCTAGGACACGCTCGCCTCGGGCGGCAAACCCTCGCTGACGAATTTTTGAAATCACCTGTTTTTGGAGCTTTTGCTTAGGCTTGCCATGGGGATGGCAGGCGGTTTGCCCACTTGATCGAATTCCCTGCTCATCTCTCTCAGAATGCTTCGTTTGATCTTCCACACCCAAGCCTTTAAATTCGCGATCAGCTACTCAACAGCCGGCTTCATGCCAGCACCTACACCCATTAAGGACTCTGTTTTATGGCGCTTAAACTGAATGTCGTAATCTGCAGCACACGCCCTGGCCGCATTGGGCCATCCGTAGCAACCTGGTTCCAGGAGTTCGCAGCAAGCAACTCCGGCTCGCCAGCTGGTGACCACTTTGAAGATGATGCCAATGGTTGAAGGCGTGATGGTGCCCATGGCGTGGAACCATCTGGACGACAACAAAGTATTCCACTCCAACGACCTGATCGATCCTTCTGCCACAGCTATGCTGGCAGAGCTGGAAAAGTGGGCTACTGCCCTGAAAACCATGCGCTGATAGGGGTTACAGAGAACGGATTAAACAACGGAGCCCTGAACGGGCTCCGTGTAACAGGTTCTAGAACAAGCTGGCGTTCAACCACATATGAGTTGCGATGGACGCTATGTATCCAAGCGCGATCACCGGCGTCCAACGCAGGTGCGTCATGATGGTGTAGTAGCCCCGGGCCTGGCCCATAAGCGCTACGCCGGCCGCTGAGCCGATTGAGAGCAGAGAGCCACCCACGCCCGCCGTAAGCGTAACCAACAACCACTGGCCGTGGGACATGTCCGGCTCCATAGAGAGCACAGCGAACATCACCGGAATGTTATCTACTATGGCAGATAAAACACCCACCGTTATATTGGCACCCGTGGCGTTCCACCCCTCGTATAACAAGTGGGATATCTCCGACAGATAGCCGATGTACCCAAGCCCACCCACACAAAGCACCACGCCATAGAAGAACAGGAGGGTATCCCACTCGGTTCGCGCCATGGGGTTGAACACGTCGAAAGGTGCCGCTTTATCCAGCCGCGCCAGCAACCGGGTATTACGGTGGTTTTCTGCCCACACGCGCTCACGGGCAACACCGCGCTTGAAGCTCATGCGCAGGTAGTAGCCCAAAAACTGAAGATAAGCCAAGCCCATCATCATGCCGACCACAGCCGGTAGATGCAGGAAGTTGTGCCCCAACACTGCCGTTGTGATGGTAAGCAGGAACAACGCAACCGTGCGGCGAGCACCACGCTTCATGATCACCACGTCTGTGGCTTTTCCCGGAGGCTCACCCGGAATGGCAAAGCTCATGATAATCGCCGGCACCAGATAGTTGACGGCCGCCGGGAGGAACAACCGGAAGAACTCGGTGAATTCCACCACACCTTTTTGCCAGACCATCAAGGTTGTGATGTCGCCAAATGGAGAAAAAGCACCACCCGCGTTTGCTGCGATGACGATGTTGATACAACCAAGACCAATAAAGCGTGGGCTGTTTTCACCCACCTTCAGCAATACCGCACACATTAGCAAGGCGGTAGTCAGGTTATCGGCAATGGGTGAAATAAAGAACGCCAACAACCCGGTAATCCAGAACAGACTGCGATAGCTGAAGCCTTTATTTACCAGCCAACCGCGCAGCGCATCAAAAAGCTGTCGCTCTTCCATGGCGTTTATATAGGTCATGGCTACAAGCAGAAACAACAAGAGCTCGGAGTATTCCAGTAGGTTATGCTTCAAGGCTGCATTGGCGCTTTCTGTATCGCCATTCATCGCCGCCGCACCGGCAACCAGGAACCAGATCAGGCCCGCCGCCAACAATACCGGCTTGGATTTGCGCAAGTGCAGCTTTTCTTCAAGCATCACAAACGCGTAGGCGACTACAAAGATCGCAATAGCAATGTAGCCCACCGGATGACGGGTAAGGCTTTGGAGGCCGGGCTCTGCCGCGCTGGCAAAAGAGCTAAACCCCAGGGAGAACAACGCGGAAAAGATCAATGCCACTTTCGCAATGAGACGGTGATAAGCAACGATACCGACGCAACCCCGCCGGGAAGGTAGTTTTTCAGAACTGCTATTTTCAGACATGGTACCAGGCTCAAAGATTTTGGGGCGGCCATTATCAACCAAAATGCGCCTGGCAAACCATAGCTTACGTCAAGTCGACTTGATCTCAGTTATATAAAGATTCAATCGCCTCTGTGTACTTTTCGTAAATTTTGCTTCGGCGCACCTTCATGGTGGCAGTCACCTCATCATCATCGTGATCCAGCTCCTTGTTCAGCAAATGAAAACGCTTGATCTGAGCCACTTGCGGCAGCTTGTCATTGCCTTTGTTTACCTCCGCCTGAATAAGCGCCTGCACCTGAGCATGCTCGGTCAGGCTGCGAAACGTGGTGTAAGCAATCCGCTCCTGCTCTGCCCACTTGGCAGCTGTCTCAAAATCCACCTGAATCAGTGCTGAGACGTACTTGCGGGCCTCGCCAATAACAATGCACTCTTTGATGTAAGGGCTTGCCTTGATGGTGTTTTCAATCTCCGTAGGCGACAGATTCTTACCGCCAGCGGTAATCATGATGTCCTTCAGCCGGTCGACAATTCTCAGCTGTCCCTCTTTCCACTCACCAACATCACCGGTATGCAGCCAGCCATTCTTCAAGGTGGCCTCCGTTGCCTCATCATTCTTGTAGTAGCCTTTGAATACGGTGCCACCACGCATGATGATCTCGTTTTGCTCCCCCAGTGCGACCTCAAGCCCCGTAACAGCTGTGCCAACCGTGCCAAGACAGACGTTGTCCAGGCGCTGGGCTGTGGCTACACCGGTACTCTCGGTCTGGCCAAAAACCTCAACAAGAGGCAAGCCCAGGGTGCGGAAAAACTGAAGAATGCCTGTTGAAATCGGCGCGGCGCCAGTCAGGGCGATGGTACAACGGCGCAGCCCGATAAAGTTTTGCAAAGCACGAAACACCAGCCAGTAATACACACTGTAGGTGAGCCGCTCGCCAAGGCTCCACTGTGCTTTTGCCTTGGTTGCCATGGGCTCACAAGCTTTCATGGCACGCTCAAAAAGCCACTGCCGTATACGCCCTGTCTCCTGCATCTTGATATAAATGGCGGAATGGAGCTTCTCCCATATTCGCGGAACACCCAGGAAAAACGTGGGCGCAATCTCCCGAAGGTCTTCCTGAACCGTTCGCAAACTCTCGCCAAAGCTCACGGCACTGCCAACATAGACGGGCGCAATATTCGTTAACGCTTGTTCTGCCACATGACAAAGCGGGAGGTAAGACAAACTGGTGCTGTGCTCATTCACACTCAGCAGGTCAATCAGCCCCGGCGCTCCGGCTTGCAAATTGCCCCAGCTGATCATGGCGCCCTTGGGCCGGCCGGTGGAGCCGGAGGTATAGATCATCAGGGCGATATCATCCATTTGCTGGCTGTCGAGCAGTTCGTCAATCAGTTCAGGGTGGCTTCTCTCAAACGCCTGCCCTGCAATCTCGATATCTTCAAATGAAGAGGGCGGCGACGCATAGGAGCGCAGCCCTTTGGGATCGATAACAATGTTGTATTTAAGCTGCGGTAATTGGGGCCAGGCCTCCAGAACCTTGTCGGTCTGTTCCTGATCTTCACACACCACCATTTCTGCATCACTGTGTTCAAGCACATAGGCCACTTCACCCCAGGGGCTTGTGGGATACACGCCAACGCAGATGCCCTTTACCAGGCCAATGCCCATTTGGGCAATCACCCACTCCACCCGGTTTTCCGAAAGTATGGCTACGTGGCCCCCTTCAGAAAGCCCGAGGGCGCGCAGGCCCAGCCCGAAATGCCGTGCCCGCCGATAATAATCCTGCCAGGAGAGCGCCTGCCAGATACCAAAATCTTTCTGCCGAAGCGCCAACATCTCCGGGCGTTCTTGCGCGTGGGCACGGAGCATTTGGGTAAGCGTAAGCTCACGAACCTGCGGCGCTGTCATGACAGCCACCTCTTACGGCGTTTGTAGTGCTTAATGTCCCGATAACTTCGGGTTTCACCTTCTTTGCCACCCACACCCAAATAGAATTCCTGCACATCTTCGTTGGATGAAAGCTTATCCGCCGGGCCGTCAATCACGATTTTGCCGTTTTCCATGATGTAGCCATAGGAAGCAATCGCCAGAGACACAGCCGCATTCTGCTCCACCAACAGTATTGCCGTACCTTGTTCCCGGTTGATGCGAGCAATGATGGTGAATATCTCCTCCACCAACTGAGGCGCCAGACCCAGCGACGGCTCATCCAGCATGATCAGCTCTGGCTGAGCAATCAGGGCACGGCCAAGGGCCAGCATCTGTTGCTCGCCGCCAGACAGGTAGCCGGCAAGCTGCTTGCGGCGCTCTCTTAGGCGGGGAAAATAGCCGTAAACCAGCTCGTAGGAATCGTTCAGGGATTTCTTTCGCCCGTTGAGCGCATAGGTTGCCGCAACGAGGTTTTCCTCCACCGTTAGATCCTCAAACACGCGACGACCTTCCATCACATGGAACAGTCCATCGCGGACGCGTTTTTCCGGGGCCACTCCGTTTAAGGAGCGTCCTTTAAAGCGGATCTCCCCAGCCGTCACCTCACCGTCTTCCAGGGCCAGCAGCCCTGACACACTTTTGAGTGTGGTGGATTTTCCGGCACCGTTGGATCCCAATAACGCCACAATGGCACCATGAGGAACGCGCAGTGACAGGCCCCGAAGGACCTGCACCGCCTTGTTGTAAACCACTTCGATGTTATCGATTTCCAGCAAGGCTTCCATACAAGGTCTCAGTCGAGGTGAATCCAGTCGGATACGGGCTCATAGCGGCCTTCTTTGGCATTCACACGCCAGATTCGTCCCACCGGAAACGACATGTCCTGTACGGAAACCGGAATACCTATGATGCCGCCGGTGTCCCAATCCTTAATGGAAGCGAGTGACTCGGCCATGTTGTCGGCGGTCAACTCCTTGTCTGCGTCCATGGTGCGTTTGATTACCTCGGTCCAGACCATGGCATTGAACCAGCCTTGCATATAACCGGTAGGGCGGTATCCGGCGTCCGGATCGCTCTTTTCCGCTTGGGCACGCAAGGCATCAAGCATCGGGCCGCCTTCGGCGCTGTCATAGTAATTGTATGGCATAACCCCCATGTAGCCGTCGGAGTCTGCGCCCATCTTGTTAATGATGAGTTTGTCGGAAGACCAGAAGGTACCCATAAACTGGGTATCCAGGCCCATCTGGCGCATCTGCACCATGAACTCGTTGATAGGTGACAACACATAACCGTGGAATACAACATAGTCGGGACGTGCACGACGCAGTTTCAGCACTTCCGCAGATACGTCCACGCTGCCAGGCTTGGTGACAATCTCTTCCACAACGTCAATACCCATCAGCGCAGCCTTGGCCTTGCCGTTTTCGATGGGGTCTTTGCCAAACTCCGTATCGCTGTACACAAAGGCAACTGTTGGCTTATCCCCGCCTTCACCCTGGCTGGATATATACTCAAGAATGATGCCGAACATCTGGCTGTAACTCGGGCCGGGGATAAACTGATACGGATACTTTTCATTGTCCGTTAGTGCGGTCGCGAACGACGCACCGCTCATCAGCGTAGTGCCCCTGCTATTAAGTTCCGAGGCGATGGTCTTCATGAATCCGGTGCTGTCGCCGTAGTAAACCGGAACGGTGTTGCTGCCGGTGATTTTCTTGAATGCAGCCACGGAGCGGTCGACTTCGTAACCCGTATCTTCCATTACATACTTCACCGGGTGGCCGTTGATGCCACCCTCGCTGTTGATCCAGCTTGTGTAATCTGTCAGGCCGGCATGAAGGTGAACGCCAGCAAAGGCGAACACGCCAGATAATGGAATGGAGCCACCAAATACGATGGGCTCTTTGTCCTGCGCCATTGCCGGCGCTGCGGCCAAAGCAGCGGCGATACTGCCAACGCCTGCGAGCCGGCGGCCCTTGCTGAGAATGCTTTTAAACATGTTTCTTCTCCTTGCGGCTTCTTGTTGTTAAATCCACTAGTTTCGGAAGGGCCATAAACTGAAAAAGCGCCGTATACGGTGCCAAATCTCCGCAAGCCCGTGCGGTTCAAAAATAAGAAAACCAACGATCAAGGCGCCGAAGATGATTTCAAGCATCGGCGACATAAATATCGGTGCGTTTGGATAAAACGGTGTAAGCGCCGCCGTAAGCAGATTGAGCGCTTCGGGAATCAGCGTCATGAAGGCTGCACCGAGAATGCCACCAAGCAGGTTCCCCATGCCGCCGACAATAACCGCTGCCAGATAGAAAATGGACATGGAGAGCGGGAAGCTTTCCGGTGTAACCACCCGGTAGAAATAAGCAAACAGTCCACCGGCCACGCCGGCATAAAACGAACTGAGCGCAAAAGACATCAGCTTGTAACGCAGAAGATTGATACCCAATATTTCGGCCGAAATATCTCTGTCGCGGATCGCGATAAAGGCACGGCCAACGCGGGTTCGGAAGACGTTTTTGGCGGCAAGTACCATCAGAACAGCCAGGGGCACGATGACAAAGTACATTTCAAAGTCACTTTGCAGCGTCAGCCCGAACAGGTGCGCCGGCTCCAGGCTCAGCCCGCCCATACCCCCGGTAACAGATTCCCACTGGGCAAAGATAAAGTGCAGGAAGACACTGGCTGCCAAGGTAGCAATCGCCAGATAGAGCCCCTTCACCCTAAGGGAGGGTAGCCCCACCAGAATACCGACAGCGGCCGCCAGCAGGCCCGCCAGCAGCAGCGTTACCGGGAACGGCAATGCGGTATTCAAAGACAGCCAGGCTACGGTGTAGCCGCCCACGCCCATGAAGCCCGCCTGGCCCAGAGAAATCAGGCCAGTAAACCCGGTAAGAATGTTAAGCCCGGTGGTGCTAATTACCGCAATACCGACCAAGCAGCCCATATACAACAGATAGGAATCCGCAAAAAAAGGAAAAGCAGCAAGAGCGAACAGGAAAATAGCCAACCAGATTTTCTGGGTAGAGCTTGTCCAGATAGCCTCATCGGCCTCATAACTCTGTTTGGCGTCACCGATGCGCATCTTATACTCGCTCTATTTCGTGGGTGCCAAAAAGGCCGTAGGGGCGGATCACCAGAATCACCGCCAACACTGCAAACGTTGCGGGCATGCGGTACTCGCCGCCCAGATATGCTCCTGCCACCGTTTCCAGCCAGCCGATAAACAGCCCGGCAACCAGCGCACCGAGAATGCTATCCAGCCCGCCTACAATCACCACCACCAGCACACTCAGGCCGATAGCGCCAAATTGCGGGCTGAGACCGCCGGTTGCAGCAACCAACACGCCCGCAAGCGAAGCCGCGAGCGAGCCAAACACCCAGGACAGATTGAACACCCGGCGCACATTGATACCCATGGAGTAGGCAGCAGCCTGATCTGAAGCGGTAGCCCGGAGCGCTACGCCACCGCGGGAGAAACGGAAGTACAACAGGTAAACGATGAGAAGCCCGGCACCGATGAGAAAGCCATACGCAATCTTGGGCGCCAGATACATCTCACCAATAAAAACGGGTTTACGGGGCAAAAAACTGGGCAAAAGCTGAGGGTCTGCTCCCCATATCAGCTCTACCAGGCCCACCAGAATGCTGGCGACACCTATTGTGACCATGACCACTGAAATGGCTGACTCGCCCAGCATTGGGCGAATCATCACCTTTTCAATCACCCCGCCCAGTACACTGCCACCAAGCACCGCCAGCGGCAGAGCCACCCAGGGTGACATTTCCATGCCCCCGGCAAAGGCCAAAAACAGATAGGCTGCGAACATCATGATCTCGCCGATGGCGAAGTTGATGACCTTAGTGGCTTTGTAAATAATCACAAAACCCAAGCTGATCAGAGCATAGAGGCCGCCCATAGCCAGGCCGGCAAGGCTGATTTCCCCAAAAAATAGCCAATCCACTCAGGCCACCTCGCATTCAGGGTTCAGCTTCTTACGCAGGCTGTCCATATCGCTGGTGCCCAGATATGCCTCGATGACTTCCGGGTTATTTTGAACCTCCGAAGGCAGGCCCTCTGTAATCACCTGGCCAAAGTTGAGCACGGCAATATGATCAGAAATGTCCATAACCATGCTCATATCATGCTCTACCATTAGCACTGTTACACCCCACTCCTCTCGGATATCGAGAATGAACCGGGCCATGTCTTCTTTTTCTTCCCGGTTCATCCCGGCAACCGGCTCATCCAGCATCAACACCTTTGGCCGCATGGCCAGGGCACGGGCCAGTTCCACCCGTTTTTGCAAGCCATAGGACAGACTGGCCACCGGCTTTCGTCGGATATGGTCGATCTCTAGAAAATCGATAATGTGCTGCTCTACGTGCTGGCGCACGGCCATTTCCTCACGGCGTGCCGCACCGAAATACGCCAACGAGCCCAACAAGCCACTTTTCATGTGCACATGGGCACCAAGTTTGATGTTATCGAGCACCGTCATGCCCCGAAACAGGGCGATATTCTGAAACGTTCGCGCAAGGCCCATGGCGGCCCTGACAGGTGGTTTTACCCCTGCGAGGATCTCGCCCTGATAGCGAATAGTGCCCTGCTGAGGCTTGTAGAAACCGGAAATGCAATTAAAAAGCGATGTCTTGCCGGCACCGTTCGGACCGATCACTGTGGTCACGGTGTTTTCCGGCACCTGAAAACTGACATCCTGCAGTGCCTTTACACCACCAAACGAGAGCGAAAGATTATTGATTTCGAGGATACTGGACATTATTCCCCGCACATCGGCAGTTTGTGATTGTTGTTTTTTTCGTTTGCGTCAGGTTAATTACCTGAGCAAAACTTAAAGTAGCCTATTCCAGCCATAATAACCAAGTTCGTATGCTATCTGAAATTCACCAATTGCGAGGTACCATGAACCCAACCATTAAATTACTGAACTCCCACCGTTCAATCCGGAAGTTCACAGAACAGAAGATTCCTCACGAGCTGCTCGAGGAGCTCATTTGTGCGGGCCAGAGTGCAGCCACGTCCAACCACGTTCAGGCCTATTCTGTAATTCACGTAATCAATCCGGAAAACAGGAAGAAAATCGCAGAGTTGGCCGGCGGACAGACCTACATTGCTGAATGCTCCGATTTCCTGGTGTTCTGTGCTGACATGAAACGATCCACGGAAGCGGCGGGAAGGGCTGGCGCAGAGGTGGTTCGCGGGATGGCCGAACAATTAGTGGTTGCCAGTGTCGACACCGCACTGATGGCTCAGAACGTTGCTATTGCCGCTGAATCCGAAGGGCTGGGGCTTTGCTACATCGGCGGCATTCGAAATAACCCTGCCGAAATCAGCGAGATTCTCCACCTACCTGAACATGTGTACCCGGTGTTCGGGATGTGCCTCGGCTACCCTGACCAGAACCCGGAGGTGAAACCCCGGTTGCCAGTGGAGACCATTCTCAAGGAAGACTATTACCAGGACGAACAGGATGAAGCTCAAGTAGCGGGCTTCGACAAAACCATGAACAAGTATTACCTGGAGCGCACCGGCGGCGGCAAGGATACGAACTGGTCAGAGCAACTGAAACCTCTATTCACCAGCAAACTACGCCCACACATGAAGGCCTTTCTGCAGGGAAAGGGCTTCAAAATGCAGTGACCCTTGCCGATCAGCCTCTGTTTTTCTCCCAGACAGTGAGCTCAGAAAAGCTGTGCTGGAACTTATTGCGCGTTTCGCGAATCACAAACGGCAGGCTTCTTGGCTCCATCAATAACGTAAAATGGGGTGCGAGCATGTCTCGCAGCCCATCAAACGTGGTGTATTCCTCGCCGTTTTTCTGGAAGCCACCCACCCACTTATCCTTCGGCGTGTAGTCTTCCAGCCAAGTGTAAGGGGAGGCAATCAGCAAAAGGCCATCCTCGTTCAGCCGTTCGTGAATACGGGCCAGGAACAATGAAGGATCGTACAGGCGGTCTATCAGGTTGCCGGCCAGCACCAAGTCGTAACCCGTAAACTCCGGCTTAAGATCGCAGGCATCTCCCTGATGAAAAGCTACCCGCTGCGCTGTGCCTTCCAGGTTCAGCGATGCGAGGGAGCGCTCTTGGTAGCTCACCAAAGCGCCCTCTTCGGGGCGGGCATAGCGAACCACTTCATCCCGCGCCATCACCTTGCACTGCTCGACAAACTTGTTGGAAAAGTCGATGCCATCCACATGGGCAAACTCCCGGGCGAGTTCAAAACTGGTACGCCCAGTGGCACAGCCAACATCCAGAGCGCGCCCCAGAACGCGGCCATCCATAGCTTCAATCGCCACCTTGGCAAGACCACGGGGAAAGTTAGCTTCGCCGTGCCACTGCTCACCAAAGTGAAACTCCAAGTATTGGGCCACAGTGGTGTCGTCTTCGTAGTAGGCGCTTTGATTCACAATGGTTTCCTTCACAGTAATTGGCGTTACAGGCCCCGTTCATTCTGAAATGGCCGAGGCACCGCTGGCTTGAAATGTTATCGTAGCATCATGTGGTCATCGATATTTGACCTCCTCAGCATCAGACCAAAGAGCGCAACCCGGGAGCATTATGAACCAACACCCTGACTACTCACTGCTGGAACTCGCTTCCGTTCGTGAAGGTGATTCAGTGGGCGCCACGCTGGCAAACAGTGTGGCCTACGCTCAACATGCAGAAAAACTCGGCTTTAAACGGTTCTGGCTGGCAGAGCACCACAATATGGAAGGCATCAGCAGCTCTGCCACCTCGGTGTTGATTGGCCACATTGCGGGCAACACCCAAACGATTCGGGTGGGTTCCGGTGGCGTCATGCTGCCCAACCATCCGCCACTGGTGATCGCCGAGCAGTTCGGAACGTTAGAGAGCATTTACCCAGGCCGCATTGATTTGGGGCTTGGTCGGGCGCCAGGAACCGACCCCATCACGGCTCGCGCGCTGCGCCGCGATGGTATGGGGGCAGAACAATTCCCAGAAGATGTCGCGCAGCTTCAGCGCCTGCTTGGGCCACTTCGCCCAGGCCAGGCCGTTAAAGCCATTCCAGGCGCAGACACCAACGTGCCAGTGTGGTTGCTAGGGTCAAGTCTTTACAGTGCCCAGCTTGCAGCCATGAAAGGTTTACCCTATTCCTTTGCCGGCCACTTTGCGCCGCGTTTGTTTCGCGAAGCCATAAAGGTCTATAGAGACAATTTTCAGCCATCGGAGCAACTAAAAGAGCCTTACACCATCCTGGCTGTGCCAGCCGTGCCCGCAGATTCAGTAGAAGAGGCCAAGTACCTGGCAACCACCAGCTACCAACGCATCCTCGCACTGTTCCGGGGCCAGGCACTCTGGATGAAACCCCCGGTAGAATCCATGGATGGCCTTTGGACTGCCGGCGAACAGGCAACGGTTAAGGATTTTCTGGGGCTTCAGTTGCTTGGCGATGCCGCCGCCCTCAAGAGCCAAATCAACGAGCTACTGGCAAGCGTGGCGGTGGACGAACTTATGTTCACGATAGACATCTACGACCCAGAAAAGCGCCGACATGCGCTGGACATACTCGAGGAAACCCGACAAGGCTGACGCACCATGAAAACAAAAACGACGCACGTGTTTCTCTCCCACGGCCTTGAGAGCGGCCCTGGTGGCACCAAAATCCAGGCGCTGAAGGCCTTAGCGGAGGCATTTGACAACGTTCAGGCACATGCGATTGACCACCGCAGTAGCAAAGACCCGGCCGTTCGCCTTGCGCAGATGAATGATGCTATTTCTGCCAGTGGAGCTGCTCCGGAAGACATCATCCTTGCAGGGTCAAGTATGGGCGGTTGGGTTTGTGCCCAGACCAGTGCACAAACGCCGGTTTTAGGGTGCTTCCTGCTCGCCCCTGCACTGGCACTGTCAGGCTACCCCCAGTCCAGCCCTCGCATACAAGCACAGCACGTACAGATCATTCATGGCTGGGATGACGATGTGGTGCCAGTCATGCCGGTTATTGAACTTGCTCAACAGCAGGCGCTTCCGGTTTTACTGGTGCCAGATGGCCACCGTCTTGCAAAAAGCCTTCACCGGATCACAGAAGCCTTCGGCGCCTTTCTATCCGGAACAGGCCTTAATAGCACAGGCCTTGAAAAGTATTGAACCAAAAAGGTCAATTTCTTGCGAAAGTCGCCAAGTTTTGCCAGTCTTTAAATAATGTAACAATAAATATCTGAAAAAAACGAACGGAGAAAACCGATGAGCAGCATGAGTAAATTCAAGAAACTAGCCGGACTTTCAGCGTTCGCATTTGCGGCAATAACCGCAGCAAATTCAGTAAACGCGGCCAACTGGCGCTATGCCCACGAAGAATACGAAGGCGATGTACAGGATGTATACGCTTACAAATTCAAGGAATACATCGAAGATAATTCTGATCACACTCTTCAAGTGTATCGTTTTGGTGAGCTCGGCGAGTCTGACGACATCATGGAGCAGACCCAGGCAGGTATTTTGAACTTCGTTAACCAGTCGCCTGGCTTTACCGGTGCGCTGATCCCGGAAGCACAGATTTTCTTCATTCCTTATCTGATGCCCACTGACATGGGCACGGTCATCAAGTTTTTCCGTGAGAGCAAAGCCATCAACGAAGATTTCCCGAAGCTTTATGCCGAACAAGGGCTGGAGCTGCTGCAAATGTATCCTGAGGGCGAATTTGTTATCACGCTGGATGAGCCAGTAACGACCCCAGAGGGAATGCAGAACAAAAAAATCCGGGTTATGACCAACCCGCTGCTGTCGGAAACCTATTCAGCTTTCGGTGCGACACCGACTCCGCTGCCCTGGGGCGAAGTATACGGCGCACTGCAAACCAACATGATCAACGGTCAGGAAAACCCGATTTTCTGGATCGAATCTGGCGGTTTGTATGAAGTATCACCCAACCTGATCTTCACCGGTCACGGCTGGTTCACCACCGCAGCGATGGCCAACAAGAATTTCTACGACGGCTTGGCGGACAAGGACAAAGAGCTCATCCAGGATGCGGCAGATTACGCCTTTGAGAAGATCATCAAGCACATTGACGGCCTGGCGGATGAAGCCCTCGCGAAAATCCAGGAAAGCAGTGACGAAGTTACGGTCACCCGTCTGAATGAGGAACAGATTAAAGCCTTCAAGGACAGAGCCCCCCAGGTTGAGAAGAAATTCATTGAAATGGCCGGCCCAGGTGGCAAAAAATTGCTTGATCAGTTTAAGAAAGACCTGAAAGCAGTACAAAATAACTGATATTGTAGCGTGCCTGTCCGCTGGCGCCCGCCAGCGGACACTCTAATGAACTAACCCCGCCCCGCCAAGCATCAACGACCGGCCGGGAGCGACATGATCTGGAGCAGACCCCATGTCCGAGAATTCCCCGGAGTTAGACGACGACACCGGCACATTTGAGTCCGGCCTGCCCGGGTTTCTGGGAACCATAGACGGGTGGATCGCCAAAGCTGAGGCCGTCATACTGGCTATGGGCGTGATACTGATGGCCCTCAACACTTGTATCAACGTCGTTGCTCGATTTGTATTTGGAGAAGGCCTGTTTTTCTCAGGCGAGATTAACCGCATCCTGATTATACTGGTTACCTTTGCTGGCATCGGCTACGCAGCACGCTACGGGCGCCACATTCGAATGTCCGCTATCTACGACTCGCTCCCACCCAAGGGTCGCAAAGTATTGATGATCATCATTGCCCTGTTCACTTCCGCCGTTATGTTCTTCCTGTGCTATCACTCGATCGGTTATATCGAAACTCTGTACAGCCGTGGCCGCATCTTGCCTGCACTGGGCTTTGAAATCTGGTGGATTTATATCTGGGCACCTGTGGGCTTTGCGGTTACCGGCATTCAGTACCTACTCACGGCCGTCAAGAACTTCACCAGTGAGGGTGTTTATCTCTCCACGGGAGTAATTGATGGTTACGCTGATTCAGAATCGGAAGTCTGATCCGGCTTAAATACCGGGCACGATAAAAAAAGGGCACACCTATGGCGACTATTCTAATGATCATTATGATCGGGCTGCTCCTCCTCGGCTTCCCGATGATGATTCCACTGACAACTGCCGCCGTCGTTGGCTTTGTCATGATGTTCGACGGCTTCGGCCAAATGGGCACTTTTATTCAGCAGATGATGGGGGGTATTCGTCCTGCGTCACTTATTGCGGTGCCCATGTTCATTCTAGCCGCAGACATAATGACTCGCGGCCAGTCTGCAGATCGGCTAATTAACATGGTCATGGCCTTCATCGGCCACATAAAAGGCGGGCTGGCTATCAGTACCGCAACCTCCTGCACGCTTTTCGGTGCAGTTTCTGGCTCTACCCAGGCAACGGTTGTCGCCGTAGGCTCGCCCCTGCGCCCGAAGATGCTCAAGGCCGGCTATTCCGATTCATTTACTCTGGCACTGATCATCAACGCCAGCGACATTGCTTTCCTGATCCCCCCCAGTATCGGCATGATCATTTACGGAGTTATCTCCCAAACCTCCATCGCGGAGTTGTTCATCGCGGGTGTGGGCCCGGGCATCCTGATCCTGTTCATGTTCTCACTCTATTGCCTGTTCTACGCCTATAAAAACAACGTGCCTACAGAACCCAAGGCAACCTGGGGTGAGCGTGCGCTTTCTGTCCGCGATGCCAGCTGGCCACTGTTTTTCCCGGTTATCATCGTTGGCGGCATTTACGGCGGCATATTCAGCCCGACTGAAGCAGCCGCTGTCTGTGTGCTTTATGCGTTCCTACTGGAATTCATTGTCTTCCGCTCATTGAAAATTGGTGAAATTTACAAGATCGCCAAGTCAACAGGCCTGATTACCGCCGTTGTATTCATACTGGTGGCCGTCGGTAATGGTTTCTCCTGGATCATTTCCTTTGCCCAGATTCCCCAGGCAATTCTGGAGTCTGTGGGCGTTAACGAAGCCGGTCCGGTAGGCGTGCTTATCGCCATCTGTGTGGCGTTCTTTATTGCCTGTATGTTTGTCGACCCTATTGTTGTCATTCTGGTACTGACTCCGATTTTCGCACCTGCCATTCAAGCAACAGGGCTGGATCCGGTACTGGTGGGCGTACTCATCACCCTGCAAGTTGCGATCGGCTCGGCAACGCCGCCGTTTGGTTGTGATATTTTTACGGCGATTGCAATCTTCAAACGGCCTTATCTTGAGGTTATCCGCGGCACGCCGCCGTTTATTATCATGCTGATCGCAGCTGCCGGTTTGATTATTGCCTTCCCGCAGATTGCCTTGTTCCTGCGTGACCTTGCCTTTGCAGACTGACGCCCAACCGGATCTGGATTTTTAAGGAGAAAATCATGTTCAATAGGATACTGGTGGCGGTGGATGGCTCCAAAACCTCGCTGAAGGCTCTGGATAAAGCTATTGAGCTGCAAAAGCTTATGCCCAAGGCGGAGATTTTCATTCTCTGCGTCTACAAGCACCACAGCCTGTTTGAGGCATCACTCTCCATCGGCCGGCCTGCGGATATGGACATCCCAGACAAAGTGCTTTCGGAGTACGCCAAAGGAGTCGTCAACCACGCCAAGGATATGGCAAAAGAACATGGAGCCACCAAAGTGCGCGGCTTTGTGAAAGCAGGACGCCCCTCGAAAATCATTGTTAAGTTTGCTGAAGATAAAGAAGCGGACTTGATTGTAGTCGGTACCCGGGGTACTCACAGCGACAAGGACGGCCTGCTCCTCGGCAGTGTGTCACACAGGGTGGCCTCTCACGCCAAGTGCCCGGTTCTGGTAGTTTAAGCCCTCATTATATACGCCGACCAGGCATTCCGCCGGTCGGCTAAGACTCTGTAAACACCTCAACGTTGTCACGCCCACCTGTTTTAGCCCGGTACAAAGCCTCGTCTGCAAGCTTCAGCAACTGTCCCGGCTTACCCGTATTCTCCGGCCAGTTAGCCACACCGATGGAAATAGTCAGGTAGCCCAGGTTGTTGCCTTCAAACACCACAGCCTCTGTCCGTGTCGCTTCACGCAGCTCTTCTGCACGCTCTCCGGCACCGGCGACATCTGAACCTGGCAAAATCACCACAAATTCCTCACCACCGTAACGACATACAATATCGCTACCACGAAAGCGCGATTTCAGTATCGCAGCAAAGGCCTGTAAAGCCTTGTCCCCCGCCTCATGCCCGTGGGTGTCGTTAAAACGTTTAAAATGATCGATATCCACCAGAAGAAGCGATAGCGGCAAATCCTTGCGCAAAGCCACGGCAGTTTCATGCTCAAACAACTGATCAAAATATCGGCGATTTTTCAGGCCAGTGAGCGCGTCTTCATAGGAATATCGTTGCAGGTCCTCCCTAAGCGAAATGCCGGATAAGGTAATCCCGATGCGTTCAGCAACCAGGTTAATGGATGACATAAGCCGAGCGGCACCGTATTCGGTGTGCCCCGACGAGCTAATGCTGTCGCCATCGAGCAACAACAGACCCTCAAGCGCAGTGCCATGATTTGCAAACTCAATACTCAGAGGGAAGCACACCAACCCCCGCCAGCCCCTGCTTGCGGCTTCAGCATCCTCTATAGACCCCGCGATCAGGCGAATCGGGTCAGGCAGGCTATTGAGCGTCGCCACAAAAGGCGCTAATTCTGGATGCCCGTCGCCATAACCCCAGTGATCAAGGCGCTCATAACCACCACTGGCTGTTCTCCGGCAAGCGATCGGATCCGGGGTATCGTCAATACGCCCATCACTGTAAGAGACATCAAAAGCAGCGCATCAAACGGTGGATAGGTGGAGGACAGCTCCACTGCACCGGCTAAGGCTAAACTCAGTGCACACACCGCATAAGCCAGGTGCAGCTTCCAGATTAAGTTGATTGCTGGAGATCGGCGATCGCCCAGCCATTGATCCAGCATTAGCCCCATCGCGACAGGCAGCAGGCTGGCCTAGCTTTCGGCTATAAGCATGACGGAAGAAGCCAGTGCGAGGAAGGCCACGAGCAAAGAGAAGCCGGCAACAGAAAGATCTTCAAAGGAGTTTTTCAGGATATAGAGCATGAGCTCAGAGTTATCCATAAGACTAATCTCACTCCAATGATATTCCCAGCCCTCGGTGACAGGCTGTGGGGCTGCTACGGTAGTAACTGGCAAGGATCCGCATGAAATAATAAAGAGAATGATCAGGATTTTCAGGGGGTGTGCGAGTAGTGGCACAGGGAACCTGCCATTGGCGACTTTATACAAGCAAGTATAGATCACCACCACCACTACGTGTACAAATTAAATACAGTAGCGCGCATGTAACAGCACGGCAGAGCAAGGGGTGGCTCTGCCGTGTTGGTCTCAGAGCCCGGACTTCAGCTTTTCCCAATACTTGGCATATACCTGCAAAGCTGCATCCCCAATATCGGTCTGAAACTCGGCATTAACCATGTCCTCTGGCGAGGGGTAGCTGGAGCGATCTCCGGCAACCTCATCCCCCAGCATATCCCGCGCCGGCAGTACCGGCGTGGCATAGCCAATGTCCTCGCTGATCAGCGCCGCAATTTCCGGCTGCAGAACAAAGCTGATGAACTTATGAGCCGCTTCCGGATGTTTTGCATTCTTCGGAATCACAAAACTGTCCAGCCAGGCAATAACGCCTTCTTTCGGATACACATATGCCAGTGCTTCCATGCTTTCCTTGCCCATAACGGCTTCACCGTTCCAGATCATGCCCACATCCGCCTCACCTTCAAGGAACGGCATGCGGGGTGCGTCTGAGTTGAATGTGCGTACGGAGGGCATCAGCTCCGTCAGTTTTTCATAGGCTTCTTCAATTTGCTGCGGATCGGTGCTGTTACCGGAATAACCCAACACGCGCAGGCCCATGTGGAAGACCTCGCGCATATCATTGGTCAGGTTTACCCGGCCTTCGAAGCGCTCATCCCAGAGATCCTCCCAAGCGACAACCGGCTCGCCGTCAATATCAGCGGTATCTACGCCAATGCCTGTTGTACCCCAGAGATAAGGCACGCTGTACTGGTTTTCCGGATCGATATCCAGGCCGGTGAGTTCCGGATCAAGCTGATCAAACCCACTGATTTTGCTTCGATCGATAGGCAGCAGCAGCCCTTCGTTGCGCATTTTGCTTACATAATAAGTTGAGGGCACCGCAAGATCGTAAGCCGCGCTCTCGTCCAGCAGCTTGAGCCGGGCGTACATGGCTTCGTTGCTGTCATAGGTGGTGTAGATCACTTTGATGCCGGTTTCGTCCTGGAAGCGTGTCAGCACCTCCTGAGGCATATACTCCGACCAGTTATACAGGTTAAGCACCTGGGGATCGTCGGAACTGCAGCCTGTCAGGCCCAGGGCCAGCAGGCCGGCCAGTGCGAGTTTTTTCATTGTTTGCTCCTTGAAAGAATCCATTGTGACAACATCAGCATCACCAGAGAAAACACCAGTAACAGAGTGCCCAGTGCGTTTACTTCGGGTTTAAGGCCCACACGCACCATAGAGTAGATGCGCAGGGGAAGAATTTCATAGCTGGGGCCGCTCACAAACGTGCTCACTACCACATCGTCCATAGAGAGCGTGAAGCCAAGCAGCCAACCCGCCAGCAGCGCCGGCATGATCACCGGGATCAATACGGTGCGGGTCATGGTGAAATCACTGGCACCAAGATCTCGCGCGGCTTCCGGCAGGCGCTCATCAAAGCCGCTGAGCCGTGCCATAACGGTAATCACCACGAACGGTAGGCAGAAGGTGACGTGCGCCAGAAGCAACGAGATATAGCCAAGTTTCAAGCCCAGCAACAGGAACAAACCCAATAATGAAATGGCCAGCACGATTTCCGGCGACATCATCACCACAAACAACATGCCGTTCAGTACTTTTTTGCCACGGAAACGATAACGATGCAGGGCCAGGGCAGTAAGCGCACCAATACATGTGGACACCGTAGCCGCTGTGAGCGCCAGCCACAGGGAATTCCACATGGCTTGTACCATGGCGTGGTTACTGAACAGTGATTCGTACCAGCGCAGGCTGAGGCCACCCCAGTTGTAACCCGTGCGTGAGTCGTTAAAGGAAAAAATCACCAGCACCACAATCGGCACGTAGAGCAGCAAGTACACCAGTGCGAGATAACTACGGGAAAACCAGCGCATTACGCACCCTCCTCGCCCAGGCGACGCTTACTCAGGCGGTGGGCAAACATCAGCAGCGCCATAGTAAGGGTCAGCACAATGCTGGCAGCGGCACCAAACGGCCAGTTACGGGCATCCAGAAACTGGTTTTTGATCACATTGCCTACCAGCAGGTTGCGCGAGCCACCCAAAATGTCCGGCACAAAGAACAACCCCATGGCCGGAAGCAACACAAGCATGACACCCGCCAGCACACCTGGCAGCGTCAACGGTACAATCACGTTTTTAAAGGTGGCGAAACGCCCGGCGCCCAAGTCGTGAGAGGCAAGCAGGACGTCTTGCCGCAGATCTTCAAATACCGAGTAAAGCGGCAAAATCATGAACGGCAACAGCAAGTACACCAGGCCCACAATGACGGCTCCCTCGGTGTACAAAAGCTGTGCTGGCTCGTCGATGATTCCGAGAGACATAAGCGCGCTGTTAAGCAAACCGTTGGTGGCCAGGATCAACTTCAGGGCATAAGTGCGCACCAGTGAGTTTGTCCAAAAAGGTATAATCAACAAAAAGATCAGCAGTATTTGACGGCGTTTTTCCACCCGCGACAGCGCCCAGGCAAACGGGTAACCGATCAACAGGCAAACCAGCGTCGTCATGGCCGCCATATACAGGGAGTGAAGAAACACCTCCAGATACAGTGGGTTAAATAGTTGCCGATAGGCATCCAGATTTAATGGCAGGGAAATGAAATTTGCAGGATCCCGCGTCATCACGCTGGCCCCGACCACCAACATATTGGGTGTAAGCACAAGGAAAAGCAGCCAACCCCATACCAGCACCAGAACAGCCGCTCGGAACGGCTGTTGCCTAATGCTCTGCATCATCGGCCGCCAGCTCCTCTTCGTCCGTCAATGGCTCGTCGCCTTCTTCCGCCAGCAACCATTCCCAGCCATCCACCCAACTTACGCGCACCCGCTCGCCAATGTTGTAGTCAAACGTCGGATCATCCTCATCAAAGAACTCGCTGGCCATCACGTGGCTGCCGTCTTCCAGTTCGATAACCGAATCCAGGGTACTGCCCTTGTAGTTACGCTCCACGATCTTGCCGGCCACACCCTCGGCATCATCCGGCGCCAACACGCGTATATCTTCTGGGCGCAGCAGAACATGCAGCGACTGGTTCATTGCCACGCGAAAAGAGGGTTTGCCCAGCTCTCGGTTCAGGCCGAACACATCCACACTGATGCGATCACTCTCAATGTTGGTTACGCGGCCCGGAAAAAAATTGGTCTGACCCACAAAACGCGCCGTGAACACGTTTTCCGGTCGCTCGTAGACTTCCCGTGGTGTGCCAAGCTGCTGAATATAGCCGTCTTTAAGCACCACAATGCGATCAGACATAGACAACGCCTCTTCCTGATCGTGAGTCACGAACACGAAGGTAATACTTAGCTCCCGCTGCAGGCGCTTGAGCTCTACCTGCATGGTGCGTCGTAGCTTGTAGTCCAATGCCGACAGCGGCTCATCCAGAAGAAGCATCTTGGGCCGCTTCACCACAGCCCGGGCAATCGCAACCCGCTGTTGCTGGCCACCGGAAAGCTGGTGCGGTTTGCGCCTGGCAAAATCCTCCAGTTGCACCATGGCCAACGCGTCTTCAACCCGTTCGACGATTTCAGCTTTCGGCCGTTTTTCCATTTTCAGGCCATAGGCTACATTGTCGAAAACCGACATGTGAGGAAACAGCGCGTAATTCTGGAACACGGTATTGAGTGGCCGGCTCTCTGGCGGAGTCTGTGTGATGTCCACACCAGACAGAGTAATTGTGCCCTGATCGGGGAGTTCGAACCCCGCCATCATGCGCAAAAGGGTGGTTTTGCCACAGCCGGAGGGCCCCAGAAGGGTAATAAACTCGCCATCATCAATCGTGAGGCTGAGCTCATCCAGCACGGTCTTGCCACTAAACTGCTTGCTGATGCCGCTCAGCGATAGGAGTGTTCTAGTCATCAGCCCTGCCCACAGAATAAGCGGCGTATTTTTTCAGAAAGCACGCCACATAAAAAGCGCAGTGCAGGAATTTGCACCACAATTTCGAGGAATATTTTGCAATGAGTGCACCCTGGCTCTCAAAATCGCCAGGGTGCAGGAGTCGCGGGGCTCAGTCGGTAGCAATACTATTCAAGTAGGCCTTATCTGAAATGTTGGTCCACTGACGAACCTGCTTCAGGTAGTCGTGCTGGGAATTGATGATTTCTTTCGCAAGATCATCTTTCTCAGCCGCCTCGGCCAGCAACTTGTTGGTTGCATCGCGCATCGCTTCGATCACTTCCGGCGGGAAGGTTTTGTGGGTCACTTCTGGATAATCTTCTTTCATGCGATCCCAGGCCACGCCGCTTTCGTGGGTGGTCTGAATGTACATGTCATAAGCCGCGGTGCGCATCGCAATACGCAGGATTGCCTGCAGATCTTTGGGCAGCTTGTTCCAGGATTTTTCATTAATCAGAAACTGTACCTCTGCGCCCGGCTCCTGCCAGCCTGAGTAGTAATACTTGGCGATCTGGTGGAAGCCCATAGGAAAGTCGAGAGCCGGCCCTACCCACTCAACCGCATCAACCGTACCGCGCTCAAGTGCGGTGTAAAGCTCGCCGGGGGGCAGGTTGGTAACGGCAACCCCTAGCTCGGACATAACCTCACCCGCGAACCCGGGGGTGCGCATCTTCAGGCCTTTAAGGTCATCCACGGAATTGATTTCTTTGTTGAACCAACCGCCCATCTGGTTGCCAGTGTTACCACCGGGGAAGGAGAGCAAACCGAATGGCTCATAAACCTTCCGCATCAGCTCCATGCCGTCGTCGTGGTAGAACCAGGCATACATTTCGGGAGCAATCAGCCCGAACGGTACGGTGGTGAAATACATGGCATTGGGGATTGAGCCCTTATAGTAATAAGAAGCAGTGTGGCCCATGTCGTACTGACCATTGCGCACCAAATCAAAGATGCCAAAAGGCGCTTTGTGCTTGTTGGCGCTGTCGATACGAATTTTAAGGCGGCCGCCAGACATTTCTTCGGCCATCTTCGCCATGTTTTCGGTAGTGTCACCAAGAATTGGCGAATTAGGCCCCCAGGTTTGCGCAAGCCGCAACGTATAGTTTTCTGCCGCTACGCCGAGCGAACTAACTGAGAACAACAGCGTCACCGCTGCCATTCTGAACAGGCGAGTCATCATTGTTAGCACCCTTTTATTTTATCGTATTATTTTGTCGCGTTATTACCGTTGAAACGTCTGCAATACTAGCCCGCCATCAACGCCTACGCCAAGAAGGCCTGCGAAATTTTCTTGGCGTGACGAGCTGATCCAGTGAGCCGCTGTCGTAAACTGACGGGCCGTCAGACTTTAAACTGGCTCACCAGGTCCCGTAGGCTCTCTCCTAGCCGGGCCAGTTCCTGGCTGGCTTCGTTCGTCTGGGTAACTCCAGTATCGCTGCGCTGAGCCGCTTCAACAATGCGCACTACGTTCTGATTTACTTCTTCCGCAACCTGGCTCTGTTGCTCCGCAGCCGCGGCTATCTGAGTAACTTGATCGTGGATCTGACCCACCGATTTTTCAATCGTTACCAATGAACCCGTTGCGTGAGTAATACGTTCCACCGTCTCATAGGAGCGCTCGCGGGATCGATTCATACGCTCAACAGCTGAGCGCGACTCATTCACGAAACCATCAATCATTTCCCGGATCTGGTCTGCCGACTCTGCGCTGCGCTTTGCAAGCTGGCGCACTTCATCCGCTACCACGGAGAACCCACGACCATGATCACCTGCACGGGCGGCTTCTATCGCCGCGTTCAGTGCAAGAAGGTTAGTTTGTTCGGTAACGGCCTGAATTACGTCCAGAACCTTCTGAATATCATCTGACTTTTCAGCCAAGGTATGGATGCTGAGGGCGCTTTCCTGAATCTCCTCAGACAATTTGTTCACCGCGGCTTGGGCATTGGCAATGGTCTCACCGCCTTCCCGGGCCATACGATCAGCATCTGAAGCAGCGCTTTCAACCTCGTTAGCGTTCCCGGAAATCTGCTGAATGGTCGCTGCCATTTCATTAATTGCGGAGGCAATCTGGTCGGTTTCTGAGCCCTGCTCCCGAACCGACGCATGGGTCTCCTTAGCGACACGGCTCAATTCTTCCGCCGCAGAAGCAACCTGATCCGTCGTTGCGCCTACTTCCTGAATGGTCGCTTGAATTTTTATAACGAACGCATTGAAGCGATGGCCCAGCTCCGAAAGCTCATCGTTGCCTTCTTCCGGCAAACGCTGGCGCAAATCACCGTCACCATCGGCGATTTCTTGCATCATATCGCTGACGATCTTCAATGGGCGGGTTACCGTGCGACCAACCAAAACGCCGATCAACAACGAGACCACAACAACAATAACCGTGACCAATACTATAAAGCCTAAGGTCGAGACTATGTTTTCCTCTATTTCAACACGTGCAGCCGCGACCTTCTTATCAATATCAGCAATGTACACGCCGGCACCAACCATCCAGTCCCACCCGGGGATGATGGTGGAATATGACAGCTTCGGCTCTTCGTTTCCGGAGGCTGGATTCATCCAATCGTAGCCGTAGTAGCCACTGGATTCCGCAGCATCAAATAAATCCCCCACCAGCCGCTTGAGCGTGGGGTTATTGCTTGGCCCTTCTTTGGAGGGATCTGGAGCGTAGGCAAGATTGTATACATCCCGCCTGTAAGCAAAGACATAATTGGTCTTTTCAAACCGGATAGCACGCACGCGGGACGCGGCCTGCGCCTTCGCCTCGTCTTCAGACAGTGCGGGATTATTTTTCGCCTCCAGGATCACCGCTTTTGCGGCATCAATCAGGTTTTTCAAGCCCGCCTTACGACCCTCCAGAAGACTCGATTCAAGACGCTCTAACTCTGCCTCCCCGTGGGTCTGAATTTGGCTAACAGAAATCCACGCAACGGTAGCTGCGGTAACAAGTACGGGGATGAGTACAGCCAAAAGCAATCGGGTTCGTATGCGTAGGTAGTTCATGAATTTCATTACAGCAGATCCTCGGAAAGGGCGTTGTCCCGATACCCTATCGACCGAATCTGCAATATCTTGAATACGACTTAGTTATTGTCCTGTCGGAAATCTGGGTCGGCCCCTTCGTCACACTTTCTGCAATCGAGCTCGAAACCAAGCATAGAGCGCCGCCCCTGCTCAGTGGTGACCCAGGGCCGATTCACCCAGGGCGGAGTGTGGCGCACATGCTGGTTATGACCACAGGCCAATTGAGCGACCCAGTGACCCTCTTCATCTTTGTGATATCCAGTGATCGGCTGTTTCATGCCACCCAAGTTAGCTGACCAGGCTGCGGATGAAAATCGCCGGGCGCACCGGGAGCCCTGCCAGATGCCTAAGCAGGTTCCACTTCAAACGCTCCACACGCCCCGGCCAGTTGGCAGGCAGGCTGATTTCCATCATCAGGTTCGGGCCAACCTTGGCCATTTTCACTTGTTCCGGAGCAAGACCTACAGAGCTCAGCGCTTCGTGAATTTCGTCTGTAAACTCCGCTGAGGGTGCGGCCAACATCAGCTCCCGCACTGCGCCAATGGTCATTTTTACCGGCACGAGTATGAAATAGGCAGATATGACTAGCATCATCACTGGGTCTGCATATACCGCCCAGGCCGACCAAGCGCTTTGTTCCAACCACCAAGCAGCGCCAAACCCTATCAACACGGCAGCGCTGAGCACCGTATCCATAAACCACTGGCTCTGTTCGGCAACGATCAGCCCTGAAGATTCTTCTTGCTCGACCCATTTCAGGTACGTCCATACGGCCACGCAGCCCACCACACTTACCGCTGCAAAGATCAGTGCCTTGTCTGCACTTACAGCCCGCCCACCCTCAAGCAATGCAGCAATAGCAGAGGCCAAGGACAACACACACACCAAGGTTATCACCAGACCTTTCACGGCAATCACCAGCGGCTCAACCGCACCGCGGCCAAATGGATACTCCGCACTGGCCGGACGACGCACAAGCCGCGCCGCGTACAACGACAAAAGCGACAGCAACAGGCTTACCAGTGAATAAGCACCGTCAAACAAAATAACCAGTGAATCAATCCATAACCCCCAGGTAATACCCGCCAGCGCGAATAGGCCGGCTGCTACCGCAGACAAACTCAGCGCCATATTTTCCCGCGCTATTAACTTAAACATTTTGATCTCCCATGAATTACCGACATATTATCGCTGTACACTAGGCAACGTGAGTCGGTGACCGACGGAAAAACCGTCACCAGAAGGGGGATTTGTTGAAAACATCACAGGTAAGAGTATTCCTGGCCGTGGTGCGCAACGGCACCATTGCCGCAGCAGCCCGCGAGCTAAACCGGAGCCGTACGACCATAAGCACTGCCCTGGCAGCACTGGAAGATCAGCTTGGAGTGACACTGTTCGAGCGCAGCGGCAATCAGCTTCAATTGACCACCATTGGCCATGCCATCGTTACGGATTGCAGGCGGTTTGATCAGGTAGCCGGGCAGATTTTTGCACGCTGCCAGCATCATCTTAGCGGTGCAGAGTCGGTTTTGCGCATAGCAAGAGATGATTCGATTCCGGAACCCGTGTGGCGTGACCTTCTGCGACGGCTCAAAATCCGCTTTCCGCAAACCAGCCTTTCCGTATACCTGGCCACCCCCCGAGAGCTGCCACCGCTGGTCAAAAACCAGTCCGTTGATGTGGCTTACGGCTTGATGCCTGAACTGTCAAACGAGGGCTATCAATGGTTCCGGGAACTTGCAGATGTGCGCATGCTCACAGTTGCCGCACCGGATCACCCGCTGAGCCAACTTAAACGGGTAACTCAGGACGATCTTATTAGCTACACAGAGGTCACACTCGCGTTTATGGAGAACGACCGACTGGAAGCCGAGTCTCCAGAAACCGCCAACTACCTGGCATTTACCCAATACGAGCTGATACGAGACTCCGTTATTGATGGTGCCGGCTGGGCAGACCTTCCTCTGCCCTTGATAGCAGACGCCCTAACCCAAGGCTCACTTAAGGTTATTCACCATCGTAGCGCAAAATGGTGGAAAGTATTCAGTGCTCTGGAATCGGAGCAAGCACAAGCTGGCGCCGTGGTAGGCTGGCTGGCGGCGGAGCTGGAGCAGTATCTGGAATCGATAGAATGAGCCTTACGATGGCACCGGCTTGGCGCGCTCAACCCACGCCGACCAGGAATAGAGCCCCAAGGCTACCCAAATCATCACAAAGCTTGTCAGCTTTTCGGTGCTCAGAGGCTCGCTGAACACCAGCAAAGCAATCAAAAACTGAATAGTAGGGTTAATGTACATAAGAAAGCCAACAGTAGACAGGCGCAACCTACGGGCGGCACCGGCAAAAGCCAGCAAAGGAATGGCCGTTACGATCCCGCTGGAAAGCAGCAGTAGGGTGGTCCCTGTATCGGCTGAAAAATGAGAAGCCCCAGCGTAGCTCAAGGCCGCCAGCGACAGAATACCCACAGGCAACAAGAGTAGCGTTTCCACAAACAGGCCCGAAAGTCCGTCTAGTGCAACCTGCTTGCGAAGCAACCCATAGGTACCAAAACTAAAAGCCAGTACCAATGTAATCCACGGCACTACGCCCAGAAGGAAGAGCTGGTAGAGAATGGCGATGGCTGCCAACGCCACAGCCACAACCTGCAACCGGGAGATGCTCTCTTTGAGCACCAACATACCCAACCCCACATTCACCAGGGGCGTCAGGAAGTAGCCAAGGCTGGCCTGCAGGACTTGCCGGCTTTCTACCGCATAAATGTACACACCCCAGTTCACCGCAATAAGCACCGCACAACCGAGAACGAACCCAAGCTTTTTGGGGCGGGCCAGCGCCGTTTTCACCGGCTGCCAACGCTTCAAAAAGGTAATAATGATTGCCAGGAAAACACAGGACCAGAGCACCCGGTGAATCACCACCTCCCAGGCGGGCACACCTTCAAACAATGCGAAGTAAAGCGGGAAGCAGCCCCACATAGTATACGCAGCAAGGCCGTATGCAACGCCCTTGCTGGTTTCCTGCTCGGCCATACCAATAGCTTCCTTATTAAATGGTGGTGTTGAATTTAACACGCTTTATGGGTGACGCTCCTTGGCAATATGTCTTAATCTGGCCGAACACCCATATAGCTCGGAGAACCTGTTATGAAAACAGCCCAGGATCTTGTTATCCAGGCCAGGCAGCATATTCAGGAAATACCCCTAAAAGAAGCCAACAGCGCAATTCAGGCAGCGCCGCACTGAGCACAAAAGCCTGGCAGGAAGCCGACAAGCCTACGGTCAAACCGGACCTGCCATTGTTCAAGTAACCGCAGTGAAGGCTTTCGCAAGGGTCATTTAATCGGCACTAAGGCCGCCGTGTAACCGCCATGGTCAAGCGGGAAATACAGGTGGTCTTGCCCTCCTCGTTTGCCATGCGGATCTCCCACACTTGGGTTGCACTGCCAATATGGATAGGCTTGGCTGTTCCGTATACCCAGCCCTTGGTGACGGGGCGAATGTGGTTGGCATTTATTTCCAGCCCTACCGCAACGGTATCCGGATCCTTGAGGCAGCAGTTTGCAGCCATGCTGCCCAGCGTCTCTGCCAAAAGCACCGATGAACCACCATGGAGAATGCCAAAAGGCTGCACCGTGCGCTCATCTACCGGCATACGGCCTGTTACGTAATCATCGCCGATTTCGGTGTACTCAATGCCCAGGTGGCTGACTGCTGTGTTAGCACTGGCTTTGGCCAGTTGCTCAAGATCCGGTGTGCGGGTCCAGATTGCCATACTGATAAAACTCTCTAGCTGGTTGGGGAATCCATCTCCAAGGCGCTAAGGCCGAAGAAACATGTAGCGGGCCGTGTATTCACTGACAAGCTCGTCCAGACGACCTGAATTAGTCAGTATATACAGGCGGTCTGCAATGCGCTCACGGAGTTCAAACGTATTACACTTCGAACTCTTGGAGAACGTAAAAAACAACCCTTCGTTGCTGACAGGCACATCCAGGGCAATAAACTTTTCTGCTAGCCCCAGGCGCTGAAGTTTTACTTGCCCCTGTAATCGCTCATACAAAACGTAATCCACACGCCCGGCAAGCGCCATTGCAAACGATTGCTCTATGGTCCGCACACCGACTATCTGCAAGTGCTTTTCAGCATAGCGGTCAAAACCCTGTCCAAAGCTGTTATTGATCAGCGTGACTCCCTGCTTACCCTGCAAATCTGGCCAGTGGCGATATTCGAAGACCTGGTCTTTGGGCACCCAAACTGACGCAGGAACCCGCGTAAAAGGCGGCAACAGATAGTCCATGTACCGGATGCGCTCCGATGTAATGAAAGCACCGGCAATCATATCCAGCTCGCCGACTCTTGCAAGGCGCTGAACCCGTGCCCAAGAGCCAAGGCTCTGAACCTCAAGTTTGACTCCAAGAGGCTCAAGAATCTCCGCCAGCAATGCCGTGGCGGCACCTGTCAGATGCTCGGGATTTCGGGGGTCTTCCCAGAGAAGCGGAGGATACTCCGGGTTGCCGCTCACTGTCAGCGTTTCGCAGGCGGGCTCAGCTGCTCCGGCTTTACCAAGCACCACCAGTGCCACCAGGAACATGAAGAACCTGGCAGACACGGCAAGCGTTTGTTTTGTGTGGACTGACAAGTGAGCGACCATCCTGTTTCCGGGCATCAAGCCACATATTTGCTCCAGGGCTGTAGCAGTGCCCGATGCGCTATCATTGATCACTGAGCGTACTGATCTATGTACTTCAATACCAGATTTTCGTATAGACGCTCTGAGATCTTAGCACGGTCAAGCTACGTAAAAATCGCAAGTCACGGCGGTTGAATTAATACGTTAGCAACACAAGACAAGGAAGCAGGTCTGGTAAAAACAGGTGACTCTCACTTCACAACGGAAAGGACAGGCACTATGAATATACTCATGGTACTTACTTCACACGACCAGATGGGCGACACGGGACACAAGACCGGGTTCTGGCTGGAAGAATTCACAGCGCCCTACTACGTGTTCCGCGATGCCGGTGCAGCCGTCACCATCGCGTCGCCAAAGGGCGGAAAGCCCCCAGTTGACCCCAACAGCGAAGCCGACGAAGCCTTAACCAACACCACTCGCCGCTTTCAGGCGGACGCCCACGCCAAGGAAGCACTTGCCAGCACAAAAAAGCTGAACGATGTTGATATGAACGGGTTTGATGCTGTCTTCTACCCGGGCGGTCACGGCCCAATGTGGGATCTGGTTAACGACAAAAAATCCGTTGCCCTGATCAAAGCAGCCTATGAACAAGACAAGGTTATTGGCGCTGTTTGCCACGCACCGGCGGTGTTCAAGAATGTGGAAATCAAGCCCGGCCAAAACCTGGTTGGGGGTCGCGAGGTAACCGGCTTCAGCAACAGCGAAGAGGAAGCCGTTGGTCTGGCAACGATCGTACCCTTTCTGCTTGAAGACATGCTGAAAGAAAACACCGCAACCTATTCCAAAGGCGACGACTGGGCGCCGCACATTGTTGTAGACGGCAAGCTGATTACCGGCCAAAACCCGGCTTCATCTGAGGGTGCTGCCAAGGCAGTGGTGCAGATGCTTCAGCAAGGCTAACTTCGTGAGGCTGCGGCAGATGAAAAACTGCATCTGCCGCAGTTTTCAGGATTTTGCTCGTGTGCTCAACACCAAATAGCATCCGTAACCAATAACCACGCCCCAAAACGCGGAAGACAGTCCATATAAGGACATGCCTGACGCCGTGACCACAAACGTAATCAAAGATGCTTCACGATGGTTCGCGTCTTCCAACGCGGAAAACAAATTCCCGGAAATAGCACCCAGCAGAGCCAATCCCGCCAGCACTGCAACAAACGCCGCAGGTAGTGATGTAAACAAGCTGACAATGGTTCCAGCAAACAGCCCACCCACAAGATAGAAAACTCCGTTAAACACGCCAGCAATGTAGCGGCGGGACGGATCTTCATGGGCGTCTTTACTTGTGCAAATGGCTGCTGTAATCGCTGCCACTACCGTGGTTATGCCGCCGAAAAACGCCATCGGCAATGAGACCAAACTGGTTACTCCAATGACTGGTTTTGCCTTCACTGGATAGCCAGCTCCCTGAATGATCGCCATCCCAGGAAGAAACTGTCCCGTAAGGCTGACCAGTACAAGCGGAACAGCCAGACTCAGGGTCGAACCCAAGGTCCACTCTGGCCGAATGAATTGCGGGACGGCAAGGCTCCAGCCCACGCCCGAAAGCGACGCATTCTCTAGTACCACAGCCAGTATCACCCCGGTAATCAACAAAAGCACAAGCGTGTATTTGGGAACCATACGACGGAACACAACATAGGAAACCAGCATACCGATGGCCAGTGCTGGAGTGGTTTCAATAGCCGTGAATGCACCTACGCCAAATTGGAACAAGATACCCGCCATCATACCCGCAGCAATACCCTTAGGAATAGCGCGAACAAAGGCGTCAAAAGTCCCCGTGACACCAATGATAAAGATGATTATTGCAGCCGTGATGTAGGCACCAACAGCCTCATTCAGAGACAGTTCAGGGAACAGCGACACCAGTAACGCTGTACCGGGTGCTGACCATGCAGTCACCACCGGCGCTTTCAGCCAGATTGATAGAATAATCCCGGATATCGCCGCGCCCATGGAAATCGCCCAGACCCAGGAAGTCATCATCTCCGTGGATATGCCCGCGCTCGCCCCAGCTTGAAAAAATATGGCTAATGGCCCCGAGTAGGACACTAATACAGCCAGGAAACCGGCGACAACAGCCGGCAGGGAAAGGTCTTTCAGAAGTCTGGACATATGCGCGAACCCGTTATTATTTTTAAGCTCTGCAGAAAAAACCCATTACGCGCCCAAAACTACATAAGATCAGGCTAGGCATTAGTTTAAGACATAGAAACCGCCTCGATCACCACGCCCGGATTAGCGAACCTGCCTGACGACGAGATTCACGTTGGGGAATCATCAGTGCATTGCTTTTGGATGTTGCTAAGCTGCAACGCGAATTGAGAAAATACTCTCCAACCTAAGGAGTCAAGCCGTCCTTGGCCTGCCACTTTCAGACTCATATTATTCGTTCATTCCGGGCAACCAGAGCACAATGGAGGGGAACAAGATGCACAGAGTCAGCCCTATCAGCTGCAACAGCACGAAAGGTGTGATCGAACGGTAAATCGTGCCGATACTGACGCTACCGTCGGTGATCCCCTTGAGATAAAAAAGGGCGTACCCGAAAGGTGGCGTCAGGAAACTCGTTTGCAAATTGATCGCAACCAAAATGGCGAACCAGACCATCAAAGCTTCTCCCTGAAGCGCTCCGCCGAAATCCAGCCCGCTCACTACCGGCAGTAGCAACGGCAGGACCACGAAACTGATCTCTATCCATTCAAGGAAGAACCCCAGCACAAAGATCAACGCCATCAACAACAGCAACATACCGTATGGTCCCAGCCCCGTGCCGGTAATCATCTCCTTAATCATGTCGGCACCGCCCAATCGCTGGAACACTACGCTGAAACACGTAGCACCGATGACCACGAACAGAATCATTCCTGATGTTTTCGACGTCAGCCGACAAACTTCGCGCAACGCCTGCACATTGAGCTGTCTATGTAGCAGTGCCAGCAGTATGGAGCCTCCAGCACCAATTGCCGCCGCTTCGGTTGGCGTCGCAATACCGGCCATGATCGAACCCAGCACGGCCACAATCAGGACCACAGGCCCCAGCAGATCTCGCAGCAGTGCTACTATAAGGGGCGATTGTTTCTCGGTCTCTTCCATCGCCACCGACTCAACTGACTCACTGGCCAGAGGAGCCCAGTCCGGACGCAACCGCGCGGCCATCAACAGATAGAATGTATACAGCCCGCCCAACATCAAGCCGGGAATCAACGCAGCCTTGAACAGAGCACCCACCGAAATTTGCATGATCGAGCCCATCAGCACCAGCATGATGGAGGGTGGAATCAATATGCCCAAGGTGCCGGATGCCGCTACCACGCCATAGGCCATCTCAGGCTTGTAGCCCTGCTTGAGCATGACCGGCAACGCTAACAATCCGAGCATCACAACGGAAGCACCGATGATGCCGGTGCTCGCGGCCATCACCACCCCCAACAACGCGACCGATACCGCCAGTCCACCGCGCACGTTACCGAACAGGCGCTGCATGGTTAGAAGCAGGTTTCTGGCAACGCCTGAACGCTCTAGCATTAGCCCCATGAACACGAATAGTGGGATAGCAATCAACAGCCAGTTTTCGATTACCCCACCGAAAATACGTGATACCACCGTCCCCAGAAACGGAACCGGTATATCACCAATGAAGGCAAAGAGTATCCCTAACCCTCCCAAGAGGAACGCAACCGGGTAGCCGCTAAAAATGCCGACCAGTAGCGCGATGATCATAGCAATGGCCAACCCATATTCACCCAACATCCGTGTTCTCCTCTACATCACGCGCCGGATCAAGTATCCGTGCCACGCGATCAAGTACCTGCCCGAGCGCGCCTAGCGCCAGCAACAAAAACCCTGCCGGCAACGCACCTTTGATCAAAAAACGGTCAGTCAGGCCTCCATAGTTGGATTGCTCACCAGAGACATACGACATCTGCACCATATGCTTGGACAGCCAGGCAATCAGCACACAAAAGGGGATCAGCAGCAGTAGATGGCCAATAATCTCCACCCAATGCCGTGTTACCGGTGACATGCGTTGGTGCAGCATATCAACCCGTACGTGAATATTGGCATGCATGGCATAGCTGCCCCCTATCAAGGTCAGCAACCCAAACAAGTGCCACTGCAGATCAGCCATGGTATTGATGGTGATCGCCTTACCTAGCAACAGAATTTTGTCGTCCCAACTGATAAGTTCGTTGATGCTAAGAGCATTCATCAGTACCGTAACCAGCACTGCTAACATCACGCCGAGTACTAGCCAGCTACTGACCTTGCCGAGCCAGCGCCCCGGTTCGATCAGCAAATAGGCCATACCGGCGCACCAACGGGCGCCGGTATGGCGCCAAACTGGTATTACCATTTCACTTTGATATCTGTTGGAGTTCATACCATTCATCCACCAACGCAGAATGTTTCATAAGTGACTCGTAAGCTTCTTTGAATTCCGGGTTGTTACGCATTTCCTCCTCTCGAACTTCCTCCCAACCTTTGTGCAGCTTAGTAAGAACCGAAGCCGGGAAGCGTTTCACGGCCACACCTTTCTCTCTGAGCTCCTTAAGCGCCCGAACTTGCGCTGGAACAACTTCATCGAACTCCTTTTGGATATTAGCCTTGCAAACAGTTTCAATCATTGCTTGGTGTTTCTCAGAGTAGCCGTTCCATACTTTTTTATTAATTAGCAGCGCAAGCCATCCCGCTCCCTGCTGCCAGCCTGGGAAGTAATAATTCTTAGCAATTTCCTGCAACCCCATGGACATATCTACTTGAGGTATTGAAAACTCTGCAGCGTCCACGCGGCCTCGCTCTAAAGCCAAATAAACCTCGCCACCAGGAATCAATTGTGTGGTGGCGCCATACTTATTGAGCACTTTAGCTCCAAGGCCAGAGATACGCATAGACAATCCCTTGAAGTCCTCGATGCTATTGATATCCTTGTTAAACCAACCTCCAGGCTCCTGTGGCAGGTATGAGCAAGGCACAACTTTCACACCAAACTTATCCAGGGACTTCTGCAACAATTCACGACCTTCCCCTGCAGCTGTCCAAGAAAAAATCGCCTCTGCAGATGGGCTAAATGGCAAGGCGCCATAAAGGTTAGCAATCGGTAAAGTGCCTGCGAAATAAGCGATGCTACTCCATCCTGCAGAGACAGCACCCGAAGAGACAGAATTCAGTATTTCAAATGGAGGCACTAGCTCACCAGGTTCATAAACTTTTACTTTGAGCTCCCCGTCACTCAAAATATTGACCTTTTCAGCCACATTTTCTGCGCTGGCACCGAACATATTCCTTATAGAATATCCACTTGCAACATCAAGCCGAGATGGACTTTCAGCGAACACTACAGTGCTAGTAGCAAAAATAGTTGCGCTGAGAACAAACGTTTTTATTTTCTTACACATTTTTTTATCCTCATATTTTAGACTAAACATTCAATCGATCTCGCTTACTTTAAATACCAACTCCCATTGACTAGCAACTCTCTTAGAAATAATAAATTAAATTAATATATTTTTTATGTACCTTCCGATTATTTTAAACAACCAAATCGAACCTATAACTCTAAAATAATCATATATTTAAATATGGTAAAAACTATCAGACACAGAATTAAACAACGATATTACTTAACTAGCCACTACCCGACCGACAACTTACGCATAGGCAATGTATTGGCCAAAATGACATACATCCTTTTATCCTGGATTCAAGTATTAAGTGCAGCACCGCTCGTATCCAAGCCTCCTGAGTATTCGCCCCAGAAAACTTCTGCCGGTGTGCGATAACCCAGCCGTTTTCGTGGCCGGTTATTCAGTCTGTTCACTGCTTGTCTGATTGCCATTCTGGACACCTTGGCGAAGTCGGTGCCTTTCGGGAAGTATTGCCTCAATAGGCCATTCGTATTCTCGTTGGAGCCACGCTGGCTGGACCGATAAGGGTCACAGAAATACGATGTCAGCGACAGCGCTTTGCTAAATGTCTGGTGGTCCGCAAACTCAGAACCGTTGTCCAATGTCAGCGTCTGTACGGCCCCTCTGATAGGCCTTAATTCACGGATGATGACCTCTGTAACCAAGCCGGCTTTCAGCTTCGACACACGGTCTGCGAGCAGGTAACCGCTCCGTCTTTCAACCAGAGTAACCGCGCCTGAATTCTTATGTCCGTGAAGGATCGTATCTCCTTCCCAGTGACCTATATGCAGGCGATCATCAACGGCTTTGGGGCGGCGCTCAATGCCCACGCGATCCGGGATCTTGCCTAACCCCGCCCGCTTGGCAAGATGGCGCTGATAACGCCTCTGGTAAGGCAAACGGCAATACTTCCAGAGGTCGCCACCGGCGATTTTGTCCCGGTAAATCAGACTGTAAATCCACTGATGGCTGACCTGGATACTGCCAACTCGCCTCATAAAGCCGGCTACCTGATCAGGGCTCCATTCGCTTTGAATCTGCTTGGTCACCCAATCTATCAATGAGGGCGCTCGTTTATGGGATTTGTGAGCGCTTTTGCGTCGATGCCCGGACAAGCGACTGGCTTCCGCCGGTTCGTACTCATTCAAACTTCGATTGCGACGCAGCTCCCGACTGATGGTCGAGCTGTGGCAGTTGATCTCTTGGGCTATTCTTCGCTGACTCCAGCCTACTCGCAAGAAGGCCGAAATCTGGTATCGTTGTGCCTGGGTCAGTTGTCGGTATCCCATGGTTCTCTTCACTTTGGTCGGTAAAGCGAATGAGGGTACCGGCAACGGCCCTCCTACCTCTACCTGCTGATCCAAAGTGCTGCACTTATTCTATGAATCCAAGATTACGGGTCGTGAAGGCCGACTTAGCCCAAATCGCCCCCTGCAACGGGAATCACCGTTCCAGTAATGTAGCTGGCAGCATCCGATGCGAGGAAAAGGATGGGTTCTGCCTGCTCATCCAGGGTACCGTAACGGTGCATAAAACTGTTTTCCGTAGTCTGGTCGATCAACCCTTGGTACCACGTCTTTTCTTGCTCAGTCTGTTCTTTTACATTGCGCGGCGTCAGCCGCGGTGGCGCCTCGGTACCGCCGGGCGCGGTGGCATTCACCCGGATATTGTGCGACGCGTACTCGTACGCCATGTTTACTGTCATAGCGTTCACGCCACCCTTGGCCGCGCCGTATGGCACTCTCATTAGCCCGCGTGTTGATACGGACGATACGTTAACAATCACACCGCCCTTTTGTTCGAGCATATAGGGGAGAACAGCGCGGCAGCACCACAGCGTTGTGAATAGTGAGCGCTGAATTTCTTTTTCAATCTGTTCAGGCGTGTATTGATCAAAGGGCTGCGCCCAGATTGTACCGCCCACATTGTTGATCAGAATATCAATCCTGCCGAACTGCTTATGGGCCTCCGCCATCATGCTTTCAGCGCCCGCCCAGGTCTCCAGGTTGGCCTGAACCGCAACCACACTAATGCCCTGATCGCGCAGATCTGCTGCAACGTCGTGCACATAATCCGCGATATCCACTAGCAGCAAGCTTGCGCCTTCAGCGGCGGCCAATTCGGCAACACGCTTGCCGATGCCTTGAGCGGAACCGGTAATAACCATCACTTTATTGGTGAAGCGGGCTTTCATGCCACTTTCTCCCCAGATCCTGACTCGCTCGGTGTGAATTTTTCATAGTGGAAGGAGTGCGGCTTAATACCTTGCTCACGAAAGTAGCCAAGCACGGAATCGACCATAGGGGGTGGCCCGCACAAATAGACATCCACATCGCCCTCATTGAGTGGTGCGTTGTCCATGTGGTGAGTGACGTAACCTTTGCGTGGATGATCGCTTTCGTCGCTGGACACACAGGTAACGTAGCTGAAAGTGTCAATATCCTCAGCGAAGCGGTCCAAAGCCTCCAGGCATACCAAGTCGTCGTCATTTCTGACCCCATAGACCAAATGCGTCGGCACGCTGCATCCGTTAGCCTTCATGTGTTCCAGTTTGGCCAACAAAGGCGCTAAGCCTGTTCCCCCAGCAAGCATCAATATTGGCCGTTCAACAGGTCGCAGATAAAAGCTGCCCATAGGCCCTGTCAGGTTTAGTTTGTCACCAGTACGAGCTTTACCTACAAGCCACGAACTCATCAGGCCGCCCGATACATTGCGAATCAGAAAACTCAAATCACGGCTACCGGGCTTTGAGCTAAAGGAGTACGAGCGGGTTTCCTCCGTGCCTGGCACTTGTATTTTCACGTATTGCCCCGGCAGGAAAGCCAAGTCGTCGTCTGCCGTGATCTTCAATTCGATGGTGGTGGATGAGATCAGATTTACTTCGGCTACCGTTCCGGACTTTTTGGCGTTACCCGTCTTGCACATGGTGGAAGCCACCGGGACTTCCACCACACAGTCCCCAGAGGGCACCATCTGACAAGTCAAAACCATGCCCCGCTCAACTTCTTCCTCAGACAGCGCTTCGTCAAGGTACTCGTCACCCAGGTCGAACTCGCCCTGATGGCACGCACCCTTGCAAGTGCCGCAAACGCCATCCGAGCAATCCATAGGCAGGTTTATCTTTGCACGATAGGCGGCATCAAGGACCGTTTCACCTTCATTGCAGGACACAAATCGGGTAACGCCGTCTTCGAAGTTCAGTGCGATGTTATAACTCATAATGGTGCTCTCCCCATCAATTAAAGGTGATAAACGTCCAGCACCTGATGGATGCAATCATTGTTCAGAACAATTCGCTTCTCACGGATCAACGGTTGTTCGCCGGTGATGTCCAACGTGTAGAAACACGTCCCGAAAAACTCAGCCGTTTTCTTATAGCGGTAGGCCTTGGTCAACCAGTTAAAGCGCAGTTTCACTTCGCTGTCGTTCTGGGACAGAATCTCCAGATTGCTCGTGAAATGCGTCGTCCTTGGCTCCGGCATGGAACTGGCTCCGGAACGCTCCGTCTTAATCCTGTAAATCCGATCTTCCAGACCATCTTTGTTGGGGTAGTAGATGAGTGAGATCTCGCTTTGCGGATCCTCAGTCAGCTCTTCGTCATCGTCCCAAGCTGGCATCCAGTAGGTAACATCTTCGTGGTAGCACGACAACCAGCTGTCCCATTCCCGGTCGTCCAGAAAACGGGCCTCGCGGATGATGAATTGTTCGATATCGTGATAGCTGAGGCTCATGCGGACTCCTCCTCTGACGTCAATGGAATGAAGCGCGCACGCTCGGCTTCGATCGCGCGGGTCATCTCGACTTGCCAGTGTTGATGGTGGTTCACGTAGATGCCTTCGTCATCCGGCCTGGCGCCGCTCATAACCGGCTTCATGTTAATCTGGTCAGCGTGTTCGTCGGGGCCGTCAATCCAGTGCTTGGCACCACGGCTCATGTCGTTCCAGCGCATACCGCCGGCCTCGTAACCGTTCTGACAGGCACGGAACTCTTCCAGATCGTCCGGTGTCCCCATTCCCGTCACGTTAAAGAAATCTTCATATTGACGAATACGCTTGGCTCGAAGTTCAGAGGGCTCGTTCTTTGGACCAAACGCATAAATCGTTACTTCCGTCTTATTAACGTCAATCGGTCGCGTCACACGAATTTGCGTAGAGAACTGATCCATAATGTAAACGTTCGGATACACACACAGATTTTTGGTGGTGCGAACAATAGAATCGGCACGGGCCTCACCGTAGGCCTTTTTCAGGCGCTCCAACTGACTGAAGATCGGGCGCACTTCCGGGTTCAGCAAGCGGGTCCACAGCATAATATGGCCGTTTTCGAAGGTGTAAAAACCGCCTTGTGCCGACCAACTCTTGGCGTCGACCGCCTCGGTTCCCCCCTTGTCATAATTGCGCTGCCCCATAGTCGACAGATAGTTCCAGTGAACGGTACCAACGTGGTAACCGTCGGCGCCGTTTTCTGCGGTCAGCTTCCAGTTGCCGTCGTAGGTGTAAGTCGAGCTGCCCCTGAGGACTTCCAGGCCGTCTTCAGATTGGTCCACAATGTTGTCGATAATCTTAGTGGTTTCGCCCAGATGCTCTTCGAGCGACACCACATCAGAGCTGAGACTGCCAAAAAGGAAACCACGATAATTGCTAAACTTCGGCATTTGCTTCAAGTCGTGGGAACCATCGGTATTGAACTGTTCCGGATAACCACCCACCTTCTGGTCCTTTGCTTTCAGCAGTTGGCCGTCATTACGGAAGGTCCAGCCGTGGAACGGGCAGGTAAAGGAGGTTTTATTTCCCCGCTTTTTGCGACACAGGGTGGCACCACGGTGAGAGCATGTATTCAGAATGGCTTTCAGCTCGCCATCTTTGGTGCGGGTAACGACCACTGGTTGGCGACCAACCGTGACTGTGTAGTAATCCCCGGGTTCCTGAATTTGACTCTCGTGAGCCAGATACACCCAGCCGCCTTCGAAAACGTACTTCATTTCCAGGTCGAACAGTTCCCGATCCGTGAATATGCCGCGATCACATTGATAACGGCCGGTCTCTGGATCCGCGACGACTGCATTGCGCACCTTCTCTGCGAGCTTGTCGAGTTTGGTAGTCATGTCGTTCACTCCGTTTTGTTCTTGGATGGCACTTACGCAGCGTCTGTTTGCAGGGCGCGCTGACGTGCGTGGCGTTCTTGGAGTTCTGCTTTATCCGTGGCAACCAGGACTACGTTGAATTCAACCTCGGTGACCGGACCATTTAAACGGTGCTCGGAAGCGGTTTCGGAATGCTCAACGCGGTTGGCTTCCACCACCAGCTCTTCGCGGGTTGCGAATGCAAAGTCGTCATAGGTGTACTCGTCCCCGGCAATATTGATCTGGGTGGTCAGGTGTTTGTAACCCGGCTTCGACACGAAGTAGTGAATGTGCGCAGGGCGCTGGCCATGGCGACCCAATTGGTTAAGAAGCTGTTGAACAGAACCTTCCGGCGGAACCCCGTAGCCAGAAGCCATGATGCTTTGAGCGACGTAACGGCCTTGGGCATCTGTCTTGATACGACGGCGCAGGTTGTATTCGCTCTGTGACTGGTCAAAGTACGAGTAGGCGCCTTTGGTATCCGCATGCCAAATATCCACGATGGCGTTGGCCAGCGGCTCGCCGTTTTCGTCGGTAACCTGACCCTTGATCAGAACCACCTCAGCGTCTTCGTCAGAGCCATCGTCCATGCGGGCAAAGCCATCACTCATTGGCGCTCCTGCAACGTAAAGAGGGCCTTCAATCGTGCGGGGTGTTCCCCCAGTTAAACCGGCCTGCTCGTCTTCAGCGTCTTGGCGGATATCCAGATAACGATCCATGCCCAATCCCGGGGCCAGCAGCGCAGCTTCACCATTTGCGCCCAATTCGCCGACGTAATAAACAGCGCTCCAGAATTCTTCTGGTGTGACATCAAAATCCTCAACGATCTGAAAGATGTCGCGCATAACGCGATGAACGATTTTTTTAACGCGCTCATTTCCGCCGTCTCTGTCGAAGCCAGCCACTTTATCCAGTAGTTCTTTGACATCGGCTGATTGCATTGTTTTAACGGTCATTATTGATCTCCTCGATCTTTTATTTTTGTTGCTCAAGACAGTTCTCAATTGGCAACGTCATATATGCCGCCCCTCGTCCACGAAGACACCGGCACTTGGTTCACAGCTCCTGCTTAGCGATCATCCTCGCGAATTGAGGACGGATGACGGCACAGGGGCGCAACGGTAATGTCCATATAGGGAAACAGCGGAAGATTGCTGATCAGCTCTTGTAATTCGGCGTTGTCCTCAACGTCGAAAATACTGACATTTGCGTAACTGCCCGCTACACGCCACAAGTGGCGCCACTTGCCCTTTTGTTGCAGGTCCTCGGCGTACGCTTTCTCGCGTGTTTTGATATCAACCGCGACATCTGCAGGCATATCGGTGGGTAGATTGACCTTCATTTCAACTTTGAACAGCATGCACGCTTCTCCGTTTATTGATTTTTGCGGCGGTACTCAGCCAGCTTGTCTTCATCTATTTCAACGCCCAGCCCCGGTCCCGCCGGAAGGTCAACACCGTTGTCATGAAAATTCAGCGGCTTGGTTACGATATCGTCCTTCATAAGCAACGGGCCAAACATCTCCGTACCCCAATGCAGGGTCTCCAAGGTGGACCATGCGTGGAGGGCCGCTACCGTCCCAATCGTGCCTTCTAATAATGTGCCGCCGTACAAGCCGATACCCGCAGCCTGGGCAACGGTTGCCTGCTCCAGAGCACGGGTAGGGCCACCGGCTTTGGCAATTTTCATTGCCACGGCTCCCGCAAAACCTGCAGCTGCCAGGGCAAACATATCTTTCGCGTCCGCTATGGACTCATCCGCCAGAATCGGGATATGGAACTTTCGGGAGAGTCGAACCAAGGCGCCAAGATCTTTCATCGGGGTGGGCTGTTCGACCAGATCAATGCCGGCCGCCTGTAGCTCTGCCATTCCCTTGGTCGCTGTCGTTTCATCCCAGGCCTGATTTACATCGACCCGCACACTCGCCTGTTCTCCCACTGCTTCTTTAATAGCGGCAACGTGTCGAACATCATCCATCACCCGGCGCGATCCGATCTTCAATTTGAAATCACAATGGCGTTTTTGCGCCAACAGGCTTTGAGCCTCGTCAATATCTCTGGCGGTGTCGCCGCTGGCCAGTGTCCACAGCACCGGAATATGCTGATGCAGCGCACCACCGAGCAAATCAGAGACTGGGCGATTCAACCGCTTGCCCTGCAAATCCAGCAACGCGGTTTCAATGGCTGACCGCGCGAGGTTGTTGCCTCGGGTTGATCGGTTCAGCATTACCCTTAAGGTATTGATGTTATCTGCAGGCTGCCCCACAAGTTGCGGCTTGAAATAGGCTTCAATGGTAAGCTTTACACTTTCAGGACTCTCTTGGCCGTAGGCCAGACCGCCTATGGTCGTCGCTTCGCCTAACCCTTCGAGCCCCTCAGAGTCTTTTATTCGCACGATAACCATGGTCTGAACCCCCATGGTTGTCATAGCCAGCTGGTGCGGCCGAATGGTTGGTATGTCTACCAGAATGGCTTCAATGGACCGAATTGTTGCGAACATTTACTCTCCAAATCGCAAGTAGAAAAAGCTTATATTTTGAACAGTACGCAGTTCTACGCACCTGCGCTAATATTGATTAAGTAATAACCAATACCCTGGAGGTATGAGTGGAGCTTAGACATTTACGATATTTCGTAGCGGTAGCGGAAGCCTTGAACCTGACCCGGGCGGCAGAAAAGCTGTTTATTGCCCAGCCGCCCCTAACCCGGGCGATCAAACAACTGGAAGAGGAGGTGGGGGTAGAGCTATTTATCCGCAAACCCCGGGGGCTTCAGTTGACCACTGGCGGAGAGTATTTCCTGGAACAGGCGCGGCAGATTCTCAACAAAGTGTCCGGCACGATTAACGACACTCGCCGAATTGCACAGCATCGAAAAACGCTGTTCTCGATCGGGTTCGTGCCCTCCGTATTTTACGGGCAACTGCCATTTATGGTCAGACGCTTGAGGCGCAACAAGAATCTGGAAATTGTACTTCATGAACTGAAGACACGGGAGCAGGTGGATGCGCTAAAAGCGGGCAAGATAGATATTGGCTTTGGTCGCGTGCGGATTGAAGATCCCGACGTGGAACAAACACTGCTGTTTGACGAGCCCATGATTGCCGCGATTCCCGCCGGCAGCCCTCTAACCAAGCACCCACCCACTCTTAAGGACTTGTCGGAATGGCCGATGATTACCTTCCCTTCAACCCCCGGCCCCAATTTCGCAGACATGACCCAGAGCCTGTTCCATCGTTACGGTCTGCGCGTTAACGTGATGCAGCAGGTCAATGACGTGCAAACCGCTTTGTCTCTGGTGGCGTCGGATATGGGCTTTACGCTGGTTCCAGAACAGATTCGGCGCGTGCACAGGGAAGGCGTGGACTACATGCCCCTGGACGACCACAGCATTACGGTGCCGGTGATCGCATCGAGGCGAAAAGGCGAGAATCCCAACGCAGTGATGCGGCTGGCCAATACCATTCTGGATGAGCTGGTGGAAAATCGACTGACTGGACGCTATCCCTGATTCACCATGGGCGCGTTCAAACGCGGCACTCTCACCGTATTGTCTGCCGCAATATCTCCGCGGCCTTTTGCAAGCGGCGCAAGTAAACTCCCACCAGCGTCTCCATGTTTACCCGCGCGGCGTTGGTGCTGATGTTGATTGCGCCCAACAACTCACCGTCGCCCGCGAAAACCGGCACGGCGACAGAGCGAAGCCCGGAATCCAGTTCCTGATCGACAATGCAATAGCCCTGCTCTCGAACCGCTGAGACTTCGCTTTTCAGGACATCGGAATGGATCACAGAAGCGCTCGTGAATGCGTCGAGCTTTACGCGGGCAAGAAAGGCCTCAAGCTCAGCGTCAGGCAATTGGGCTAACAATACTCGTCCCATTGACGTATAGGCCGCCGGCAACCGAGTCCCCACCGACAGCGTAATAGCCATTAACCGATGGCGCGCAGATGAACGCACCACGTATACCACGTCATCACCGTCCAGCACCGCCAGCGATGACGATTCTCCCAGCTCGGCGGTGACATCTTCCAGATGTTGCTGGATAACTGCACGATACTGATTTGAAGCCTGATAGGCGTACCCTAACTGAAGCACCCGGGGGGTTAGCTCAAACTGCCTGCCGCTTCGGCGCACAAACCCTAACGCATGCAGAGTGAGCAGAAAGCGCCGAGCCTTGGCCCGATCCATATCCGTCCGCGCCGCTACCTCGCTCAGGGTCATGCGGGGATGCTCGGCATCGAACACCTGTAACACCTCCAACCCGGATGCCAGCGCGCCGACATAGTCCCGATCTCCGGGTTTGAGAATCTGATCGTCCATTCCTGCTCCTTATCGCCCAAAAGACAGCATTCGCATGGTAACAGCTAGTTCGGTGTCCGAACATCCGTGTGTTTTTCGTAACGGGTGAAAATTCATACTTGACGACGGTAAAACCTTCGAGCCATTATGTTCGCATATTAAACTTATGTTCGCATATCGAACTTTAACAATCACTGCAACGGAGACTTTGTGATGGCTGAATTTCTCTCCCTAAAGGAGGCCGTGAGCCGCCACATCAACAATGGCGACACGGTCTGCATGGAAGGCTTCACTCACCTGATCCCTTTCGCCGCTGGCCATGAAATTATTCGTCAGGAAAAACAAGACCTGACCTTGATCCGCATGACCCCAGATCTGGTTTATGACCAGATGATCGGTGCTGGCTGTGCCAAAAAACTGATCTTCTCGTGGGGCGGCAATCCCGGTGTGGGCTCACTGCACCGCTTGCGGGATGCCGTTGAAAACGGCTGGCCGAACAAGCTGGAAATCCTCGAGCACAGTCACGCCGCCATGGCCAGCGCTTATGAAGCCGGGGCTGCCGGCCTGCCACTCGCCGTGTTGCGCGGCTACGTGGGCAGCGACCTGCCAAAAGTAAATGACCAGATAAAATTCATCGAATGCCCGTTCACCGATGAGCGCCTGGCTGCCGTACCTTCCATTCGCCCCGATGTCGCCGTAATTCACGCCCAACGGGCCGATCGCAATGGCAATGTTCTGGTAGAGGGCATAATCGGCATCCAGAAAGAAGTGGTACTGGCAGCCAAGCGCAGCATCGTTACCGTTGAGGAAATCGTCGATGATCTCGGCGCCTCGGTGAATGCCTGCGTACTGCCGTCCTGGGCCATCACTGCCATCGCCGAAGCTCCGAAAGGCGCCAGCCCTTCCTACGCGCTGGGCTACTACGACCGCGACAACGCTTTCTACAAAGAATGGGATGGCATCGCCCGTGACCGCGAAACCTTCCAGGCCTGGCTGAAAAACAACGTATTTGAAAAAGGAGCTGCGTGATGAGCCTTGAATATACCTCCTCGGAAATGATGAGCGTCACCGCCGCGCGCGCGTTGACCAACGGCATGACCTGCTTTGTAGGTATCGGTCTGCCCAGCGAGGCCGCCAACCTGGCACGCCTGACCCATGCGCCGGATGTGACCCTGATTTATGAGTCCGGTACCTTGCAGACCAAGCCAGACGTTCTACCTCTGTCCATCGGTGACGGCGAGCTGTGCGAGTCTGCCCTGACTACCGTTTCTGTGCCGGAGATGTTCCGTTATTGGCTGCAAGGTGGACACGTTAGCGTGGGCTTCCTGGGCACCGCCCAGATTGACCGCTACGCCAACCTGAACACCACCCTGATTGGTGACTACCGCAAACCCAAAGTCCGCTTGCCGGGCGGTGGTGGGGCGCCGGAGATTGCCACCAGTGCGAAGGAAGTATTCATTACCGTTAAACATTCCAAACGCACCTTCGTGAAAGATGTGGATTTTGTGACCACCGTCGGCTTCGGCCGAGACGGCAAGGCCCGCGACAATGTACCGAATATTGGCAACGGCCCAACCGTTGTAATCACCGATCTGTGCATTCTGAAACCAGATCCAGAGACCAAAGAACTGGTGGTCCGCTCCCTGCACCCAAACGTGACCCGGGAAGACGTGATTGCGGCCACCGGCTGGGACATTCGTTTTGCGGAAGATCTGGAAACAACGCCGGAACCCGGCGCCCGGGAACTGGAGGTACTGCGTGACCTGAAGGCACGCACCGATGCCCACCATGCTAGCCAACAATGAGGCTCACCGTGACTGACGTCTATCTATGCCATCCCCGCCGGTCGGCCATTGGCCGCTTCGGCGGCGCTCTGTCCAGCGTTCGCCCTGACGACCTGGCCGCCCATATCTTCAAGGCCGTACTGGAACAGGCTCCAGAATTGGATCCTGCCGCTATCGAGGAAGTTATGATGGGTTGTGCCAACCAGGCCGGCGAAGACAATCGCAACGTGGCCCGCATGTCGGCGTTGCTTGCCGGCTTGCCCACCTCGGTGCCCGGCACCACACTTAACCGTCTGTGCGGCTCGGGTATGGATGCAGTGGGCACGGCGTTTCGCGCCATTCGCGCAGGCGAGATGGACCTGGTGCTGGCCGGAGGTGTGGAATCCATGTCTCGCGCGCCCTACGTCATGGGCAAAGCCGACAGCGCGTTTTCCCGCAAACAGACCGTTGAAGACACCACCATTGGCTGGCGTTTCGTCAATCCGTTGATGAAAAAGCAGTATGGCATCGAAGCTATGCCCGAAACGGCCGAGAATGTCGCCGAACAGTTCACAGTATCGCGGGAAGATCAGGATCAGTTTGCGTTGCGCTCACAGCAAAAAGCCGCTAGGGCACAACAGGCGGGCGTCTTGGCCGATGAGATCGTGGCAATTTCAATTCCCCGTCGCAAACAAGAACCGCTGGTATTCGATACTGACGAACACCCCCGCACCACCACTCTGGAGAAACTGGCCGCTCTGCCTGCGCCTTTCCGTGACGGCGGCAGCGTCACTGCAGGCAATGCTTCGGGGGTAAACGACGGCGCCGCCGCCATGCTGGTTGCCAGTGAACAAGCGGTTAAAGCTCATGGTCTCAAGCCCATGGCCCGCATTCTGGGCATGGCCACGGCCGGGGTGGAACCGCGCGTAATGGGCATTGGGCCGGTGCCCGCCGTGCGCAAACTGTTGAAAAAGCAAGGCCTCAGCATCAATGAGGTAGACGTGATCGAACTCAACGAAGCTTTCGCCGCCCAAGGGCTCGCGGTGCTGCGTGATCTGGGCGTCGCTGATGAAGATCCACGGGTGAATCCGAACGGTGGTGCCATTGCCCTCGGACACCCTCTGGGCATGTCCGGCGCCCGGTTATTAATGACAGCGGCCCACCAGCTCCAGCGCACCAACGGCCGTTACGCCATATGTACTATGTGCGTAGGCGTCGGCCAGGGTATTGCTACACTCATAGAACGTGTCTGAAACAGACTGAAGTAAGGAGAGCTCATGGCATTTCTTAAACACAACGGCCGCACCCTTTGTTATCGCTTGCTGGGTGACAGCGAAAAACCGCTATTGCTCATGGCACACCCTCTGGGTATGACTCAGGGTGTATGGGACGATATGCTTCCAACATTGCTGGGCAAATTCCGGATTTTGACCTGGGACCTGCCGGGGCACGGTGCAAGCAGCGCTTGGCTGGAAGGGTCCAACCAAGTCACCCCGGAAGACCTGGCACAGGAAGCCCTAGCGCTTGCCGCCGCTGCTGACGCTGAGAGCTTCCACTTTATCGGCACATCCATTGGCGGCGTGATTGGCCAGCAGCTCCTCAGCCAGCATTCGGACCGGTTGCTCTCTACCACGCTCACCAACACCGGTGCCCTGATCGGCACGCCTGACGCCTGGAAAAGCCGCTCAGACAGCGTCATGGAACTCGGTCTCGATACCATGGCGGTGGACATTGTGCCACGCTGGTTTGGCCCTACCGCCTGCGACCAACAGCCCGCGCTGGTAGAGGGCTGGCGCGTCACCATGGGGCGCACTGATAATCGCAGCTATGCGTTGCTGTGCGAGATGCTGGGAAAGTGCGACTTCCGGGAAAAACTGCAAAACCGTCGTACGCCCTTGGTGCTGGTGGGCGGCGCCGACGATGTCGCGACACCACCAGAGACACTGCAAGCCCTGGCCCAGTTCAGCGGCGCCGAGGCACCGGTGATCCTGGAGCGGGTTGGTCACGTGCCTTCTGTGGAATGCCCGGATAAACTTAATCAGATCCTGCTTGATAACCTGGCCTGACCGCCAACTCTGAAGCCAGGCCTTGTCGTCCGAGGCCTGGTTTCTAATTTGCAGCCTCGCTTTTCAGAATACGGACAAAACTCTGCACTGCGCGGATAGGTTCGCCTCACAAAAAGCCTTAGCGTTTATCCACGATGCGAACTCTTGCCCAGTGGAAACAGAACCATGATCAATACCATCCCCCTCGAACAGGAAATCTCTCACTCCGGACCTTCCAAGGGTCTGGTCTACGGAACACTGGTTCCGGCGATTGCCAGCTCAGCCGCACTGCTGATTATGGCTGACGCTTCGACCCAGGTCGCTCTCGCAGCCCTGACCCTCGGTCTGACCGCCACCGCGTTGACGCTCTGCGCCAGATTGAAGCCGGTGACGGTGACGGTCCGTGAACAAACCCCAGCACCGATACCCGAACCTGTGCAAAAGCCGGAAATACAAGCGATACCCCCTGCTCCGGAATCACCAGATCCCATGCTAATCGGTCATTTGGATGATCTGCGCAGCAACGTGAATGTCATACTTGCCGAGATGGACGAGGCCGGCAAACTCGCCAAAGCGTCCGGGGCCAAGGTAGCCCAAAGCGCGAACTGCATTTCCGAATCCGAGGCGTCTATGCAGGAACTGGTGAACTTCATGAGCCGCATTGATGACGTCTTTACCCAACTTGGCATGCAATCTAAAGAGATTGGCAGCATCGTGGGTAAAATTCAGGACATTGCCAAACAGACCAACCTGTTGGCTTTGAATGCCTCTATTGAGGCCGCCCGGGCAGGGGAACACGGTCGCGGTTTTGCCGTGGTCGCCGATGAAGTGCGCAATCTAGCGGTGCGTGCCAACGAATCCAGCGAGAGCATTCGCGACATCGCCAACAGCCTCAATACAACCTCGGTCGAGGCCGGTAACGGCATGGACCAAATCCGGGAGTCCTGCAGCCAGTGCCTGGGCCAGTCGGGCGAAGCCTTGCAGGCCATGAAGGATATTCAGGCCGGTGCGGTGGCACGCATGGAGGTGGTACAGGGCATTACCGACCGGCTGCAGGTTCAGCGCAACCTCACCCATCAACTTTACACGGATCTCAGCGCATAACACCGAGATTCCCTAGCCTTTGCGCACCAATTTCCTAGACTTTTTTGTCGGGCAAACGACTGAATTGCAACGCTTAGCCACCAGCGCTGCAATCACCGGACACCCCCGTGCAGAAAACGGATATTTAAACAGCGACTTCAGGCCTCTAATAACAGAACCTACAACAACAATCTGAGGTGTTGAAATGAGCAGGATCAAATTCCTTGCCAGTACAGTACTGGCAACCACATTTACCGCCGGACTCTCTTCCGCCACCCTGGCGGCCACGGGCGATCCGATAAAAATCGGACTCATGCTGCCTTTTAGTGGCATTTACGCGCAACTTGGCGAAGCGGGCCGGGATGGCCTTAAGCTGGCATTGAAGGAACACGCATCACAGCTGCACGGATCTCCGGTGGAGTTCATTGAGCTGGATACCGAAGCCAAACCGTCCCGCGCGCCGGAACTGGCGTCCTCGATGCTCAATCAGCACAAAGCGGATTTCGTAATTGGTCCGGTCCATTCTGGCGTTGCCATGGGCATGATCAAGATGCTGAGAGGCAAGGACACCATCATGATCATCCCGAACGCGGGTTCCGCCGCCGCAACCGGGCCACTGTGCTCCCCCAACGTATTTCGCACGTCGTTTTCGTCTTGGCAGCCGTCTTACCCCATGGGCAAGGTGGCGCTGGAGAAAGGCTATAAAAAGGTTTATGCCATCAGCTGGAACTACGGCATGGGTCGCGAGAGCCTGGATGCATTCAAAGAATCGTTTACCGCGGGCGGCGGTGAGATTATCGAGGAAGTACTACTGCCCTTCCCGTCTACCAATTTCCAGTCTCACGTCAGTGCCATCGCCGACAAAAACCCGGACGCCGTGTTCACCTTCTTCGCCGGTGGCGGCGCCATCAAATTCGTGAAGGATTACGACGCCATGGGCCTGCGCGGCAAGATCCCGTTGCTGGGCTCCGGTTTTCTTACCGAGGGCACCCTGCAAGCTCAGGGCGAAGCCGCCGAGGGCGTGATTACTGGCCTGCACTACGCCGAAGAGCTTGATGTTCCCAAAAACCGGGAATTCCGCGAAGCCTTTAATACCGAATACGGTCACTACCCCGACATCTACGCGGTTCAGGGGTATGACGCCGGACAAGCTATTGCCAGCACCCTGGACCAGCTCAACGGCGACATCTCGGACAAGCAGGCCGCTATCGCCATCATGGAGAAATTGACCATCGACAGCCCAAGGGGAAAGTTCACCTTCTCCAAGGCTCATAACCCGATTCAGAATATCTATCTGCGGGAAGTGAAGGATGGCGTGAACGTGGTGCAGAGCGTAGCTGCAGAAGCGCTGGAAGATCCCGCCCGCGGCTGCAAGCTCTGAGCGCGGGTTCCGCTAGCCTCCGGCACTCGCCGGGGGCTTATTCGAAGCTCCCTACCCGCACCTGAACTGAATTTTCCGTAAAACCGTTGGGTTCCGTTATGTCTACCGAACTTTTCTTTGTGCAACTCGTCAATGGCGTCCAGTACGGGTTGCTCTTGTTTCTGATCGCCTCCGGGCTAACCCTGGTGTTCGGCGTTATGGGCATTCTCAACCTCGCCCACGGTTCCATGTATATGGTGGGCGCGTATCTGGTGTGGTACTTCGTTGCACTGACCGGCAGCTTTACTGTGGCCGCCATTCTCTCAGCCGTGATCGCTCTGGGGCTGGGCATACTCATAGAGCGAATGCTGATACAGCGGCTCTATAACCGCAATCACCTTGACCAGGTGCTGCTGACCATAGGCATGATATTTGTATTCAATTCCCTGCAAAGCATCCTCTGGGGCAACGATCCTTACGGTGTGGCTGTTCCAGAGGCGCTTAGCGGCTCAGTACCCTTTACCGACAACTCCAGTTATCCGGTTTACCGCATCTTCGCGGCTGTGATTTGCATCGCCATTGCTGCTGCGCTGTATTTTTTGGTGAGCAAAACGCGTCTTGGCATGCTGATTCGTGCTGGTGAATCCAATAGGGAAATGGTTGAAGCTCTGGGCGTTAACATCAAAAGCCTCTACACCATTGTGTTCGCCATCGGCGTCATGCTGGCCGCCATATCAGGCATTATTGCCGCGCCCATGAGTTCCATTGTTCCGGGTATGGGAGAAAGCGTACTGATTACCTGTTTCGTGGTGGTGGTCATCGGCGGCATGGGCTCTATCAAGGGCGCCTTCGTGGGTGCTCTGCTCGTCGGGATTATCAGCACCTTTGCGGCGGTCCTGATACCGACTATGTCCAACATGATTATCTACATCTTTATGATCCTGGTGCTGCTGGTGAAACCCCAGGGCCTGTTCGCAAAGTAAGCGGAGCCGAACATGATTTTTGAAAAGCGCACTGAACGCATTTTCCTGGCGATCTTTTTCCTGATTGCCCTCTGTATTCCTCTGTTCCTGGAGGACAACTCATTCTTCGTGGGCAAAGTTACCACCATCCTGATCCTGGCCGTATTCGTGATGTCGCTGGATTTCCTGGTCGGGCGTGTTGGCCTGGTAACCCTGGGACATGCCCTCTTCTACGGTCTGGGGGGCTACCTGTTCGTCATCCTTACCCCCGAGTATGAAGCGGTCAACTTCTGGATTTATGCTTTTTACGTTATGGGGGTCAGCGCCCTGATCGCACTGGTTATTGGCGCCGTGGTGCTTCGCACATCTGGCATCTACTTCATCATGATCACTTTGGCCATATCGCAAATGGGCTATTACTTCTTCTTTGACTCGCTGGAATTCGGCGGTGGGGACGGCCTGTTTATTTTCATGAAGCCGGAGACCAGCATTTTTGGCCTCAACTTCCTGAATCTCGATAACCCAACGCACTTCTATTACCTGGCATTGCTGGGCGTGCTCATTACCCTGCTGACGATAAAGATCGTCTTGCGCTCGCGTTTTGGCCGGATTATCGAAGCCAGCCGCCTGAATCCTGAACGTACTGAGGCACTGGGCTACAACATCTTCGCCTTCCGCCTGATCAGTTACGTCATCGGCAGTACCCTGGCGGCCTACGCCGGCTTGCTGTTTGCCTTGCAATACGGTTACGTGAATCCGCAATTCATGACCTGGGAGATGTCTGGTACCGCGCTGGTAATGTCCATTCTCGGCGGTATGGGGACGATCTACGGCGCCATTCTCGGCACTATCACCTACGAGGGTCTGCAGTATTTTTTCGAGCACGTGAGCGAAGACTGGAAGATGTTTATGGGCGGCGCCATCATCCTGATGGTCCTGCTGCTGCGCAAAGGCCTGGCCGGTTATCTTGAAAAACTGCTGGAGAAATAATCATGGCCAACAACATCATTCTGGAAACCGAATCCCTCAGTAAGCACTGGGGTGGCATCAAGGCACTCAACGATATTTCGCTGCAGTTCCATGATAAACAACTGCACGGAGTGGTAGGCCCTAACGGGGCTGGCAAAAGCACCTTGCTTAACATGCTATGCGGCACGCTGAAGCCCACCAGTGGTTGCATTCTCCACAAGGGCGAACAGATAGAGGGCATGAAGCCCTGGAAATTTGTGCGCCGTGGCATCGGCCGCAGTTTCCAGAAAACCAATATCTATGCTGATGTCAGTTGCCTGGAAAACTGCGCGGTGGCCGCCCAACGCCGCTTTGCGGGCAGCTTCAACCTGTTTGCATCACGCCATGCCAACAAGCTAGTCAGGGAAGCTGCGGAAAAAGCGCTTCATCAGGTTGGTCTGGCCGACCGGATTAGCACTATCGCGGCGGAAATATCCTACGGTGAACAGCGACAGCTGGAACTGGCCATGGTGCTTGCAACCGATCCCTGCATCCTGCTGTTGGACGAACCCATGGCAGGCATGGGTCACGAGGAATCTCTGCGCATTATCGAGCTACTGAACGAACTCAAACAAACTTACAGCATTGTGTTGGTAGAACACGATATGGATGCCATTTTCGAACTCTCAGACCAGCTGACCGTGCTTGATAACGGCACCCATCTGATTACCGGCACCGTGGATGAGGTCCGCAATGATCCGCGAGTGAAAGAAGCCTACCTGGGTAAGGACGACGAGGAGGAAGCCGCATGAACACCACACTTCTGGAAGTAAAAAACCTCAATACCCTTTATGGCCGAAGCCATATCCTCCACGACTTGTCATTCCGACTTGAAAAGGGTCAGTCCATGAGCCTGATGGGCCGTAACGGAATGGGGAAAACCACCACGCTGAAATCGATCCTAGGCATCGTGTTACCGCGCAGTGGCCATATTTATTTCGACGGTGAGGACATCAGCAAGTTACCAACCTGGAAGCGCATGCGCCGCGATATCGCGTATGTCCCGGAGGGCCGGGGCATGTTTCACAACCTGACCGTGAAGGAACACCTGCAGATGGCCGCCCGCCCAAACAGTAATGGCAAGTCCGACTGGGATTTCGACCGGGTTATGGCAACCTTTCCTCGCCTTCAGGAGCGGTTGTCGAATCTGGGCACGGAACTTTCCGGAGGGGAGCAACAAATGCTCGCTATTGGCAGGGCCCTGGTTACCAATCCGAGGCTTATGATTCTCGATGAAGCGACAGAAGGGTTGGCACCACTGATCAGAGAGGATATCTGGCGCGTTATTGCGACCATTCGAACGTCTGGCATTTCAACGTTGGTGGTAGACAAGAACATCAATGCGCTGAAAAAGTTATGCGATCGACACGTGGTTGTTGTGAAGGGAAAAGTTCACTTTGATGGCAGCTCTGAAGATCTGGCTCAAAACCTCGAGAAAGTCGAAACCGCACTCAGTGTTTAAACATGCACAAAGGGTTAGGGATCTTCGGTAACGGGATAGCGGGCACCGACCGTCATGCTGACGTCTGTTATGCTTTACCTCCCGGCTCAACAAGCAACTTTATAACGGCAACCTCCATGGCAGAAGAAAGTCCAAAACGACAAGGAATCGGCTCCCTAGAGATCGGCCTTCGCATTCTTAATTATATTTCCAACGCCGCAAAACCACCGACGTTAAAGGAACTATCTGGCGCACTGAACCTGTCTCCCAGCCGTGCCCATAAGTATCTTGTGAGCCTTCTGCGCGAGGATTATATAAATCAGGTCAACCAGACCCAGTACACTCTAGGGAACTCCAGCTTAACTCTTGGCATCTCGGCGCTGCGCCGTATTAACCCAATTCAGCTGTCCTATGCGGCTGTCGATCTACTAAATGAGGAAACTGACAAGACGGTCTCAGTCACTGTCTGGAATGGCAACGGACCACTTGTTATAAAGTGGCTCGATTCCAGCCAACCAATTGCAGTCAATGTGCGCCTTGGTGCTGAGCTGTCGGCCCTTAATTCTGCATCTGGCCGAATTTACCTTGCAAGTATGCCAAAAAAACGCCGAAAGGAGCTGATTGACCACTATTACCGGCAATCACCGACACTACCAAAACATAATAGAAAAGATATACCTAGAGAAAAGCTGGGGAGTTATTTAGAGCTAATTCGGGAGAAAGGTTATTGCGCTTTTTTCAGCGACTACCTCCCCGAAATCAATGTATTGAGCATGCCTGTATTTGACCTGAACGGGAACATAGTTACCGTAATTACACTACTTGGCCTTGAGCAAGATACTGATATCAACGAGGGCTCGGAATTGTTTAATCAAGTGCGCCAATGCGCGGAAAAGATTACACGTCAAATATGTGGTCAGCCCGCCAGTCGCATGGTTTCAGATGGCAGCTCACCAAACCGTTTGCGATAATCTGAAGAAAAACGACCAAGGTGGCTAAAGCCGTAATCCAGTGCAGCTTCAGTGATATTACGGCAGTTTCCCTGCAGCAAGTCACTCCTCAAACGTCTAAGCTTAATAAGTTTCACATAACTTTTGGGGGTAGTTGAGAACACCCTTGAAAAAGCGTTGTAGATAGAGCGAACACTCATGTTGGAAATTTGAGAGAGCGCTTCAAGCTCAATATCTTCTTTCACATGCTCCTCTATGTAACGGATTATACGCTCCATAGAGGGGGAAATCGGTTGAACATTATCCGAAGCTTTCAAATTGTTAGGAAAAACCTTGAGCAGTTTTTTCAGAACAATTTCCCTGTACGACATAGTAATAGGTCCAGGATTCGAGTCGCCAGATTCTTCGAACTCAGAAAAGACGGCGTCAAGGATGCTCATCAAGGATGGACAAAGCCGCATATCTATTGGCAGGCGATCAAAACGCACCATCTGTTCACGCACAGAACTCTCGGTGCTACAAATAGATTTCATTATCGATGCAGGCACCTTGATAATCACCTTTTCACATTCCTGAGTGTACTCTAAGTCAACAACCTCATCCGGATTAACCATCAGTGCCTGACCGCGACGCACTCGTAGAACTTCCCCATTCTGCCGCCAGCGACATTCACCCCGAGTCACCACCTGAAAGTGATATATGTCATCCAGTGCGGGGGACTTGACCCTGACGTGGTTGCCATAACTGACTCTTGAGAGCCCCAAACCTGCGAACTCCCCAAAGCTTAGGCTCGCAGCTAGGTTCTCACCAGAGAGCAGATCCAGGCTGTGTCCTCCGATATGCTGATTAACGAACGCCGACACCTCTTCAGGATGAGCGCCATGGAAAATCGTTGACGTGGCAAGCGACTGGGAAAACATTTTTCGCACCATTGTATTTATTATGAATCAATTCACTCTATATGAATCCATGAGAGTGATCAACAAATTAGATCTAAGAGATCTTCTACCTTGTAACCATCATGTTTGTGCTATGTTTCGAGGGAATCCTTATGACAGCAGGAGCCACATGAGTAATCCAAAACACACCCTTTTCTGGATGACGCTCTTTCTTGCGGTTGTCGCAATCGTTGGCGTACTGATCCACAAGCCTCTGGCATCGGCGTTTATGGCAAACTGGGTTTTCAACCTGTTGATTGTTGCCGTGTTGATTGTCGGTATCGGGCTTACCTATCGCCAGGTGTTTATCTTGTTTCCCGAACTGCGCTGGATTTCCCAGTTCCGCACCGGCCACTCCGGGCTTTCGGTATTACAGGAGCCCCGCCTGCTCAAACCCCTGGCACGGCAACTGGGTGAAGAATCCAAGCGCGATCGTTTCACGCTCTCTACCATGTCTCTTCGTACGGTTCTGGATGGCATTCATTCGAGAATGGATGAGCAGCGAGAAATCACCCGTTACTTCATCAGCCTGCTGGTTTTTCTCGGGCTACTGGGCACTTTCTGGGGTTTACTCGGCACCATCAATGCAGTGGGCGAAGTGATTACCAATCTGGACATGGGCCAAGGCGATTTCGGCAAAGTATTCGCAGATCTCCAGGCCGGGTTGCTAACGCCCTTGCAAGGCATGGGTACGGCGTTCAGCTCCTCGCTGTTTGGCCTTGGCGGCTCTCTCATTCTTGGCTTTTTGGACATCCAAGCGGGCCATGCTCAAAACCGGTTCTATGACGGCCTGGAAGAATGGCTTACCGGTGTTACCAACCTGCTGGACCCATTCACCAGTAACGATCCCCAACCATGATCGGATCCAGACGCCGAAGCCGCAGCAACATTAATGTATGGCCTGGGTACGTAGACGCGCTCTCGGCCCTGCTGATGCTGGTGATATTCATGTTGCTGGTTTACGTGGTGAGCCAGCTTTATCTTTCCCAGACACTCTCTGACCGTAACTCCGAGCTGGCCAGTCTGAACCAGCGGCTGAACGAAATATCACAACTACTGGGGCTGGAACAGGACAAATCGGAAGCGTTGGAGCAGCAAATGCTCACGGTTCAGAGCAGTTTCAGCGACAGCCAGGCTCAGAACGAAGACCTGCAAGACCGCCTGGAAGCTTCCCGCAACCAGCTGATGCAACAAACAGCTGATGCCGAAGCCAGGGCGGAAAGGCTGGCGAACATGAACCAGGAGCTGGACGACAAGGACGAACTTTCCGTCAGCCAGCAGAACATGATTATGCGGCTGTCCAACCAGATTGCATCGCTCCAGAACCAGCTTCAGCAAATAACCACTGCTCTGAACCTGCAAAAGGAAATGACCGCAGATAAAGAAGGGGAACTGGAGAATGTCAGCCGACGCCTGAATACGCTACTGGCCGAGCGCGTCAACCAGCTGGAACAGTACCAATCTGAATTCTTCTCGCGGCTACGGAATATACTGGCGGCCAATGAAAACATCCGGGTGGTCGGTGACCGTTTCCTGCTGCCGTCAGAACTACTTTTTGCTTCCGGCTCTGCCCAGTTAGGAACAGAAGGCAAACGCGAGCTTGATAAACTGGCCGGCGTGCTGCTCGAAGTCGTTAAAACAATCCCTGCAGACCTGGACTGGATTCTGCGTATTGATGGGCATACCGATCGGATTCCCATCAACACGCCACAGTTTCCCTCCAACTGGGAGCTTTCAACCGCACGTGCCGTGTCCGTTGTTCGCTACCTGGCTGGTCAGGGCGTACCACAAAACCGCATGGTCGCAGCGGGTTTTGGAGAGTTCTTCCCGGTTGCGCAAGGCACCACGGCGGATGCCTTGCAGAAGAACCGACGCATTGAGATCAAGCTGACGGATCGCTAACTGAGGCCCTTCACCCATTGCAAGTTCTGTGGTGGGGCGAAGAGCCGCCCCGGCAATGAGGTCAAACCCAGGGGCGGCCCTGGGTTTGAAAGGCGCCTGGCTGCCTGCTCCACCAAGCCATGGCGTATTAAACGTCTACGTTAAAAATGAATCACAGTGCGAATGCTCTTGCCTTCGTGCATCAGATCAAACGCCTTGTTGATGTCTTCCAGGGGCATTTCGTGGGTAATGAAAACATCCAGTGGAATCTCCCCCTTTTCTGCCTTCTCCACATAGCCCGGCAGTTCTGTACGACCTTTTACGCCGCCAAACGCTGAGCCTTTCCAGACTCGGCCGGTAACCAACTGGAACGGGCGGGTGCTGATTTCTTCCCCTGCACCGGCCACGCCGATGATGATGGATTCACCCCAGCCTTTATGGCAGCACTCCAGCGCTGAACGCATAAGTTGAACATTGCCCACACACTCGAACGAGTAATCCACGCCGCCATCTGTCATGTCGACGATCACTTCCTGAATGGGCTTATCGTAGTCTTTCGGGTTAACCACATCGGTGGCGCCAAGCTGTTGTGCAATCTCGAACTTACCCGGGTTGATGTCTACCGCGATAATACGACCGGCCTTGGCCATTTTGGCGCCAATAATGGCTGCCAGGCCGATACCACCCAGGCCAAAGATCGCAACCGTTTCACCTTCTTCAACCTTGGCAGTATTCAGTACCGCGCCAATGCCTGTGGTTACGCCACAGCCCAGTAGGCACACTTTATCCAGAGGTGCTTCTTTAGGAATTTTGGCCAAAGAAACTTCTGGCAACACGGTGTATTCCGAGAAGGTTGAGCAGCCCATGTAGTGATAAAGCGGCTCGCCTTTATACGAGAAGCGGGACGTGCCATCGGGCATCACGCCCTTACCCTGGGTTGCGCGCACGGCACCGCACAGATTGGTTTTGCCAGAGGTACAGAATTTGCACTCGCCGCACTCAGCAGTGTACAGCGGAATTACGTGGTCACCGACCTCAAGGCCAGTTACGCCTTCGCCCAGCGCTTCCACAATGCCACCGCCTTCGTGGCCCAAAATGGTGGGGAACAGGCCTTCGGGGTCGGCACCTGAAAGGGTGTAGGCATCGGTATGACACACACCTGTGGCCACAATACGCACCAGAACTTCGCCTTTCTGGGGCGGTGCGACATCCACTTCTACAATTTCCAGCGGCTGGTTGGCAGCAAAAGCCACGGCGGCACGGGATTTAATCACGGGACATCTCCTTGCAGGCAGAATTACGGTTAAAGAGTTACGGTTATTTCGGATACTGAGCGTTTGACGCAAACTAGACGACCGGTCTAGTATGACCACCATAACGACGAACAGCACACGCAACCTTATCATTCAGATAGACGTCTGACCTTATCCACGAACAGAACCATGGTGCAACCTTCATGAGCAATCAACAGCAGAACGACACGCTATTTCAGCCATTCACTATGGGCGATCTCACGCTGCCCAATCGCATATTGATGTCTCCGCTCACCCGTTCACGTTCAAGCCAGCCCGGCGATATCCCGAACGACATGAACGTGCGCTATTATCAGCAACGGGCGTCTGCTGGGCTAATACTGAGTGAAGCGACTCAGATTTCACCCCAGGGCAAGGGCTATGCCTTCACACCGGGCATTCATTCTCAGGACCAGATTAATGGCTGGAAAAAGGTTACCGACGCCGTTCACACGGCTGGTGGCCGCATCCACATGCAACTATGGCATGTGGGCCGCATCTCACACCCGGAGTTACAACCGGGCTGCAATCAGCCAGTCGCCCCCTCAGCTATCAAGCCGGAAGGTGCCAAGACCTTTATCAGTGCAGACTCCGGTATGGTGGATGTGCCCGAGCCCAGAGCTCTGAAATCCGACGAGATGGCCGATATTGTTGAGCAGTATCGCCAGGGCGCACTGAACGCGAAGAAAGCCGGGTTTGACGGTGTTGAAGTCCATGCTGCCAATGGGTATTTGCTGGACCAGTTCCTCAAAAGCGGCAGTAACCACCGCACCGACGAATACGGCGGCTCCCTGGAAAACCGTCTGCGCCTGCCGCTGATGGTCATTCAGGCTGTCATAGATGTGTGGGGCAAAGACAAGGTGGGCGTTCGTGTTGGCCCCACAGGCAGCTTTAACGGCATGCACGATGATAACCCGCTGGAAACCTTCAGCGCCTTCGCCAAACATCTGAACGACTTGGGCATCGCTTATCTCGAGGTAGTAGAAGACTCGTTCCAGGGTAACCACGCCAACGGTCGCCCGGAAGAAATTATCGACGCGATCCGGGCTGTTTATAAAGGCACCTATATAGCTAACGGCGCTTACACCGCCGAAGAAGCCCGCACGCGCATCAATGAAGGTCGCTGCGATCTGGTTACCTTCGGCCGTCCGTTTATTGCCAATCCGGATCTGCCCGAGCGCTTCCGTGAGAATGCGCCTCTCAACGAATGGGATGACAGTACTTTCTACGGCGGCGATGAGCACGGTTATACCGACTACCCCACTCTGAAAGAACTTGAAACTAGCGCTTGATCAGAATTGTTTGATCCAAACAGGAGAAAAACTATGAGCAACACTAACGACCCGATTAACAGCAAGGTTGTCATCATCACAGGTGCCAGCAGCGGCCTGGGCGAATCCACCGCCCGTCGCCTGGCCGATCGTGGTGCCAAACTGGTACTGGCAGCTCGCAGAGAAGACCGCCTGAAGTCTTTGGCCGACGAGCTGACGGCAAAAGGTGCCGAAGTCCTGTGGCAGGTTACCGATGTCACCGACCGCAAACAGGTAGAAAGCCTGGCGGCATCGGCCAAGAAAAAGTTTGGTCGTATCGATGTCCTGATCAACAACGCAGGCCTTATGCCCCTGGCACCGCTGGATGCCCTCAAGGTAGACGAGTGGGAGCAGATGATAGACGTTAACATCAAGGGCGTTTTGTATGGCATTGCAGCAGTTTTACCCACCATGCGGGAGCAACACAGCGGGCACGTGATCAACCTGTCCTCCGTAGCCGGGCACAAAGTGTTCCCGGGTGGTGCGGTTTACTGCGCTACAAAGTACGCCGTCAAAGCCCTGTCCGAAGGGCTGCGCATGGAAGCCGGTGACGAAATCCGCAGCACCAACATTTCACCGGGTGCCATCGCAACCGAGCTAACCAGCACCATCACCGACCCCAACGCAGCGGAGGCGGCGGAAGAACTCTATAAGGTCGCTATCGACGCCGATGCCGTTGCCCGCGCCATTGTCTATGCGATTGAGCAACCGCATGACGTGGACATTAACGAGATTATCCTGCGTCCTACGGCGCAAGAAATGTAAACCTGCATTCAGGTTGAACTATGTTCGGGCGGTGGCGAGGCTACGCCGAACAACCTGTCGGACTGCATACAGTGGATGCGGCAGACCGGCCTGTTTCATGACACTATAACAGGTCGGTCATCCATCGTTTTCTAACAGAGGACACTTGTTCATGGCTCTGTTCAGCCAGAAGAATGCCCGCAAACAGTTGAATGCCGAAGCGGAGAAGGTAAGCCGTGCCGACCTGGAAGCTCTACTGGAGCGACAAAAGTCCATAGAGGAAAAGGTCAAAGGCAGTGGAAAACTGAACCGTTTCAGCGCAGATATCAAACTGATGTTTTCGATGATCCAGGATTACTGGAACGGAAGTTACCGCGATGTGCCCTGGAAAAGCATCGCAGCTATGGCAGGTGCGCTGCTGTACGTGATGAACCCGCTCGATTTTATCCCCGACCTGATCCTGGGCATTGGCTTTGTGGACGATGTAGGTGTGGTTGCACTGTGTTTGAAACTGGTCGAATCGGATCTTCACAGATACGCGGCCTGGAAAGAATATAAAGAAGAGCTCACACAAACAGCACAAGCAGATTGATCGAATAATGAACTAAAGGTAATCTCTCCACCCCCAAGTTCATAACGTTAAATCCCCGGAGAGCATGTGGATTTTGCCACCCTGATCGGCCTTGTCGGCGCAATTGTACTCATCGCTTCTGCCGTTATTCTCGGCGTGTCACCCGATGTGTTTCTCAACGCAGCATCACTATTGATTGTTGTTGGCGGAACAATGTTGGTGGTGCTGGCCAAATTCAGCATCCCACAATTTCTTGGCGCTTTTAAGGCGGCTGCCCGGGCGTTCAAGTTCAAACTCCCGGAAACCCAGGCCAGCATTGAAGAACTGGTGGACGTTGCCAACGTTGCCCGCAAAGAGGGAGCTCTTGGGCTTGAAGGACGGGAGGTCGCGTCACCGTTCCTCAGCAATGGAATCCAGATGCTAGTAGATGGCCAGACCAACGACACCATCAAACAGCTCCTGGACAAGGAGCGCCTGATGACGCTGGATCACAACCGTTCGGGAGCCAAAGTGTTTACCGCCATGGCGGATGTGGCGCCAGCAATGGGTATGATTGGCACGCTGATTGGCTTGGTACAGATGCTCTCCAACATGGAAGATCCCAAGTCCATCGGACCCGCCATGGCCGTCGCACTGCTGACCACGCTTTACGGCGCAATGATAGCCACCATGATAGCCACCCCCATAGCGGATAAGCTTTCACTTCGGATGACCGAAGAGGCTCGCCTGCAAATGCTTTACACCGATGCACTGGTGGCCATTCAACAAGGCACAAACCCGCGCATTATCGAACAAATGCTCTCCAGCTACCTGCCTCCAAACCAGCGTGACAAAACGCCTGAGGCGGAGGCCACCAGCGGATAAGCCATGGACGAGCTTCCAGAAGAAGAAAAACCAGGTATCCCGGCCTGGGTTGTGACCTTTGCCGACCTGATGTCGCTGCTGATGTGCTTCTTTGTGCTTTTGCTGTCGTTTTCAGAAATAGACGCGATGAAGTTCAAGCAGATTGCCGGGGAGCTATCAAAGGCATTCGGCGTTCAGCGCGAAGTGCCGGCCCTGGAGATTCCCCAGGGCACTAGCCCGATCTTTGACAAATTCTCGCCAGCGCCCCCGGAACCAACCCTCGTTAACGAAATCCGGCAAACCACAACCGATCAACAGCCAGAGCTGCAAACACTGAAAAGCATCACAGAAGAGGCTTTGGAGGCCGAGGTAAACGAATCTCTGGAAGCCAGTACTTCCCGAATTCGTGAGGTGCTTGAAGACGCGATTGAAGACGGCCGAATTACCGTAGAAAAAGATCAGGATCAGCACCACATAGTCATACGGATAGAGGAAAAAGGCTCGTTTCCGTCTGGCTCTGCAGAGCTGACTTATGAGTTTGAGGGCCTGCTTCTGGAGATGGCGAACGTACTGGCCGATATGCCTGGCAAGCTGACGGTGGAAGGGCATACCGACGACATTCCTATCCGGACGTCACGTTTTTACAGCAATTGGGATCTTTCTGCGGCCCGCTCAGCAGCCGTTGCAAATGTCTTGCTCGCCACAGGCGATGTGGAGCCGACCCGCCTGGCTGTCAAAGGCTTGGCCGACACAGAGCCCCGGATGGCAAATATCTCTTCGGAAAACCGTGCAAAAAACCGACGCGTCGAGATCATCGTCAACATGTCCGATCCATTGGAGGAACAACGTTTACGGCTTCGGGAGCTGATTGAAAAAAATGCCAGTGGGCGCGAAGCCATCATTGATATCCGCCCCGTAAGCCCCGATCCCGGCAGCATTACCTGGTAAGCAAACACTCAGTCGCCATACCCGGTCAGCTCCATATAACCTTCACCCTCATGGCTGCCAGACGCCTTCACTGGGCTCTCCCAATAGGGATAGAGGCCGGCGTTCAGATAGTCACCAGATGGTGCGCTCAGCTCCAGATCTACCTGATAAGCCGGAATACTCAACCGCCAGCGCACAGGCACGCCCTTGCGTCGATCCAGCACCACCAAACTCAGCTCTTCAGAACTTAATGGCACAGGATCACCCCCAGCGGGAAGCCAGGTACCGGAGCGGAAGCTCCCGTTTTTATCACGCAAACGGAACGCCATCAGCTTGTCGCCGCTATCCAGATGCAACGCAAACCAGTCCCAGCCCTGCTGACCGGTTTTCAGCAGCTGGCTGCTCCATTCCCGGTCAAACCAGCCCTTACCTTTCACCTCCAGCACTTCACCTTCCAGTGTGACTTTTCCGGTAATGGCTATATCCACCAGGCTGAAATACATCGAGCCTTCGCCGCTGGCGGATTTTGCGCTGAACCCTCCCTCTCCATGGGCCACAGGGGTGCCCTGAATGTGCAGATCCAGGTCGTAACTCCAGCCCTTGCCCGCAGCTTGCAGTTGCCAGAGGTTGTTGTCCGTGTCGCCTACCAGACGCCAGTTATCCAGCCACACCTGAAACGGAACAGCGGTTGCACCTGCATTACCCATGTCGCCACGGGCAAGTTTTTCCGCAAAATAGTGTCGGCCCTTCCAGCTTACTGCGCCATGGGCCATCCAGGCAGCTTGTAGCGGCCAGTTGGTAGAAGCTGGCGCAGGCGCGTCGGCCGTTCTGGGCTGCAGGGCCTGTCGGAACTGCGTCCATTGCAGCCCTAGCGGCTCGCCGGCCTCAGTTTCAAGATTTGCAGTGAGATACCACCACTCAATGCGGTGCTGCGGGTGTGGCCCGAAATCGGCAGGAAAGCTCAGCTGATCCCCGGGACCTGGCTGCAAATAGGGCATATCGGCGGTCGCGCTTTGCTCAAGCCCGGCCAAACCGGCAAAGCCTTCGTCCCCGGCATCGCCGGAGCAGCCTGCAAACGCCGACAAAAGCAGCACAAAACCAACGTATTGGATCATCGCTCACCTCCCGTCAGAGCGCTGGCGGAGACGGGTGCAACTGCGGGCCTGCGCAGCTGCCGGCGCATCAACGCCGCAATACTCAGACCAACGGCCAGGCTGAGAACAGCCAGTTCCAGCCAGAATAGCGGATACACAGCCATAGGCAGTGACCAGCCAAACGCCAGAGGATTGATCCGGTGCACCAACACCCAGGTTAGCCAGATACCCAGTGGCAAAGCCAATACGGCAATACCGCCAGTCAGTAACAGCGCCAGCCTTAGCAATTGGCCAGCGGCAACCCGGTGTGGCAAACCCCAGACCACCAGCAACTGGAAGTACCAGGTACGCGTGGAGAAAAACACCCAACCCATCATCAGCAATGCAGAGGCCGCCAGAATCAGAGTGAGCAGGGTTATCGCGCGGGTGAGCGCAAATGTTTGGTCAAACACACCGGTTGCCAATGCCTGAACAGTGCCGTTGTCTCTCAGGGAAAGCGCTTCCACACCCCAGATTTTCTCAAGCGCGTCGGTAATGTGCGCGATTCCAGGTTCCCCAGGCGTAACGGAAAAGCTCTCGAAACGAATGTTGAAGCTATCAGGCAGGGTTTTGGCGCTTAACAGTACCTCCCCCGCAGGCCGGCCGTAATCCGGGTATACGCCCAGCACTGGCAGGGCCGTTGGCTGGCCGCCGAGAATTAACGGCACGTTTTCTCCAACCCCAAGATTCTGCCGGCGCGCCAACTGCTCGTTAATCATCACCCCCGCACCGGAGGCCAAAGCTACCCAAGGCTGATCCGTCGCTTCCAATAACGCCCATGCGCGTATCAGGGAGCCAACAGGGGCGACCGCAAATACATCCACTTGCGGGCGCTCTGCCTCTGCAAGCTCAGCCCGGCCTCGAATTACTCTGTGCCAGCGCAAGCCTGGAACACTCTCTTGCTGGCTTGTGAGCCACTCATCTGCCTTTTTGCTGTTGGCACCGGCCGGTACTTCAATGTAATAGGCGGCCTCGAGCCGCTGCGCCAGCCAACGATCAAACGTACTCTCAAAGGTGGTGACCAGAGCCTGCACCGCCAGCACCATGGCCAATGCAAACTGCAGAGCAACCAGCGGTAATGTCAGGCGGCGAACCAGCACCGCGAGTTCCCTGTGGCGCCACAGGGCAAGCGAAGCACTCGATCGATTGGCGCGCCAGTGCGCCAAATGGGCAACAGCAGCCGGTGTCAGCCAGCCGGCACCGGCGAAAACCAAGGCAACCGCAACAAACACCCAGGGTAGCGAGGGAGCCAGCCAGGCCATCACCAGCCCAGCTACCAGCATAGCCATCGCCAACCCGGCCCGAACGGGCACTGGCAAGGAAAGGCGGTCGCGGAACCTGAGCAAAAGCAGATCCCCCAGGCACGCAATCACCACCACACCCAGCATGACCAGCACCGGCGTTATCCAGCCCTGACCCTGCCCGGCATACAGGGGTATATCGAACAGCCCATCCAGCGCCTTCCCGAACCCGCCCCCTAGCCCGGCCGCCAGCCATCGGCCCAGCCAGACCCCGGGCACAACACACACTAACGCCAGCACAAGAATCTCCAGCACCAGCCAACGTTGAACCTGCCCTGGCGACACACCAAACCGGTGCAGCAGGGCAAAGCTGTCCCGGCGCTGTGCCAGCCCCAACAGGTATACGCTGCGCAACAACAAAGCGGTGATCAGCAGCACCAACACGCCCAGAGCCTCCAGGTTGAGCAGAAAGCTGTCTCCGAGCTCGCCGGTGTCCGGGCCGGTTAAGAAGGTTTTCAGATGGTAACCACCCGGCAGGTCAGTGGCCCGGGTAGTTTCTGGCGCCAGCAAATACAAACGACTCTCGCGAGCACTGATGCCGGCTGCGGTGTGCATATCCACAAAAGGTTTGCCATCCAGAGGCTGATCCAACACCTGAGATGCGCCGGTTCCGGCACCGAAGCAATGGGCGGCCAGTGGATCAATCCCCACGAGGCGGCTTCCGGTTTCAGGCGTTACCTCAAGCCAAGGCATAACACACACACCGGCAAGCCGAAGTGCCACAAAGTCTTCAATCACCAAGGCTTGGCCATCGCTCCGAACCACCTGCTGGCGCTCTGTCACCGCCCGCTCGCTCTGACCCAGGCTAGCTCTGGCCTGGCTGGTAAGATGATTCACACCCGTCCACAGCATGGTGGCAAGAACAATCATCACAGCCAGAGCCATCAGCTGCAGCGGATGACGACGATAATGGCTGAGCAGGGCCTTCATAAGGCGCTCAGGTGGCCGAGATCCAGGTGCTGTTGGCAACCGGCGGCAAGTTCGGCATCGTGAGTAGCCAGGATCAGGCTGCAACCGTAACGGGCCTGCAGCTCAAACAATGCTTGGATGACCTCATCAGCGGTATGGCGATCAAGGCTTCCCGTTGGCTCGTCCGCCAGAATCAGCGCAGGCTCCATGGCAAACACCATGGCCAACGCGGCACGTTGGCGCTGGCCACCGGATACCTGGTCCGGGTAACGCCGGGCCAATTCGCCGATACCCAGGCGGGTCAGCCAGTCTTCACTGTTTGCAGCATCACGGCCGGCAAGCTGGGCACGAAACCGCACGTTCTCCAGTAACGACAAGGCAGGCATCAGATTGGCTTCCTGGAACACCACGCCAATATGCTGCCGGCGCAACGTGGCCCAAGCAGCTGCCTTTTGCCGGGTCGCTGCGCCGCCGGCCTCAAAAACCTGACCATGCATTACGATGGTGCCGGCATCTGGCAGCTCCAGGCCACACAGCAAATTCAGCACAGTGCTTTTGCCAGAGCCGGAGCGGCCGGTCAGCGCCAGCGACTGGCCCTGCCCCAGCGTGAACGATAATTTGTCGATAACCGGAACGGTTTCGTTACCGCTGACGAAATGCTTACCCAACCCGCGAACAGCCAGCAGAGATTCAGTCATTTATGTACCTCGCCATTCCCGAAACTGCTCCAGCCAAGATAGCAGGGCAGGAATAATTAGCAGCACCAGAAAGGTTGAAAGCCCCAGGCCGAAGGCGATGGAGGTGGCCATAGGAATCAGGAACTGCGCTTGCAGGGAGGTTTCAAACAGCAGAGGCAACAACCCGCCAATGGTGGTCAGCGAAGTCAGCAACACGGCCCGTACTCGCTGCACGGCCGCTTCGTTCAGCGCCTCATTAATGCCCAGCCCCTTCTCACGCTGTTGATTGTAGAAGGACACCAAAATGATCGCGTTGTTCACCACAATGCCGGCCAGACCAAACAACCCGAACAGCGATAAAACCGTAAGCTGCAACCCCATCACCCAGTGGCCCAGCAGGGCACCCACCAAGGCAAACGGGATAATCGCCATCACGATCAGCGGCAAACTCCAGGAGGCGAACACCCAAACCAGAATCACGTACATCAAGGCAATACCAACCATCAAACCTGTTTTCATATCCGCAATGGTTTCCCGCTGATCCGCCGAGCGGCCTTCAAAGCTGTAGCGCACGTTGTGGCGGCTGGCAATGTCTGGCAAAGCACCGCCCTGCAGGCTCTCGATAATCTGGTCGGTGGTACTTACACGGGTGTTCAGGGCGGAAGTCACTTCCACAGCCAGCTTGCCGTCAGCATGGCGCAGAGCCTCAAAACCCTGGCGATGATCCAGATTCATAACCTGCCCCAGGGGTACAAAACGGCCATCGGGAATACGTACGGTTACCCGAGACAACGTAGACAACCGCTCACGCTGATCCCGGGGCAGTTGCACCCGCACTTCCATCTCATCGCGCCCGTCCTGATAAATCTGCGCGACCCGTCCATCGAACGCGGCCCGCAACTGGCTGCCCAAATCGGTGGTGGTTAGACCCAGCGCCTCGCCATAAGCACTGGCCTGATAAATCAGCTGTTCCCGGCCCCAAGGCATGTCATCTTCCACATCCAGCACACCGGGCAGTGTCGATAACGCCTGTGCAAGTTCTTCTGCAGCAAACTTCAGGCTTTCCGAGTTATCACCGGTCAGTCGCACATTCACATCACGGCCAGGAGGCCCGGCCTGGCGCTCGGAAATGGCCAGGTTATCCAGCCCGGCAGGCAGGGTCAGACGGCTGCGCCATTCGGTAATAAATTCCGGATTGCGCACCTGGCGCTTATCCGAGGGCGTCAGCTCAATCATTATAGAGCCCAGCTCATCGCCGGCTCGGGAACTGCCGCCCCCGCCCAACGTGGCGCCCTCCGTGGTAACCGCGTGCAGAATCAAGTTGCCACCCAGTGCCGATTCCGTGTCATTCAATGCCTTCTGCATATCGACCATAAATCGGTCAACGCTCTTACTGTCTGTGCCCGCAACAAAGCTGGCATTGGCATAGAGCACCGAGGGTTCCGGCGTCGGGAAAAAGTTGAACCCGAGGCGGCCGCCAGCAAGCAGCCCTACGGTAACCAATGCCAAGGCCAGAGCACAGGCCATGGTAATACCCCGGTGCTCCAAACTGCGTTGGGAAAACCGGCGAAAAGAGCCTTCGCGGAAGCGATCAAACCGGCGCTCAAAACCCGCACGAAAACGTGCAACAGGATTACGGCTGGGTTTCGCCGGTTCTGACGCACCTTTACCTGTGTGCCGGGGGCTGAAGGCATGCCGCAAATGGGCCGGCAGCACAATAAAGCACTCCAACAGCGAGGCGATAAGCACACAGATCATAACCACCGGTATATCGCCGAGAATATTGCCGATTACGCCACCCACAACCAACAGTGGCATAAAGGCCGCAACAGTGGTCAACGACGAAGCCAGTACCGGCCACACCATGCGCTTAGCCGCGCCTTCCGAGGCATAAATGGAGGCCTCACCCATGCGGGCGTGGGCATCTGCATCTTCCCCCACCACAATGGCATCATCCACAATAACCCCCAGCGCCATGATCAGCGCAAACAGGGAGATCATATTAATGGACCCCCCAATCAGCCAGAGCACGCCGAGGGCCGCCAAAAAGGCCGTTGGTATTCCCACAGCCACCCAGAATGCCACGCGCCCGGGCAGAAACAGGTACAGCAGGCCCACCACCAGAAGCAGGCCGCTGAGGCCATTGCTGGTCAAAAGAGAAATACGGTCGTTCAGCAGTTGCCAGGTCTCATCGTAAACCTCCAACTGTACTGAAGGCGGCAGCGTAGCCCGGGTCTCGTCGAGCCATTGCTGGAGTACCTTTGCCGCTGCCAGGGAGTTACCGTTTTCCGAACGCTGAAGCTGAAGCTCAATGGCTGGAAAGCCGTTGCGGGTGAGAGAAACCTGGCTGTCCCGATCCTCCTGGCGCACATTGGCAATATCTCCAAGCCGCAGCTGGGTGCGCTCACCACTAAGCACGGGCACAGATTCAAACGCCTGCGGGCTGCGCCGCTGCTCTACCGATCGCAATTCCCGGGCCGCATCCTGCTGTGCCATGATTCCGGCGGGCAAATCCCGTGATACTGATGCAACCCGTTCGGCAATTTGTCCGAGCGTCAGCCCCAGCGCCGCCAGCGTTTCCACCGGAACATCGATGCTGATCTGCTGTTCGGGCAAGCCTCTGAACGACACTCTGTCGATGCCCCGCTGCAGGAGCTCGTCTTCGTAACGGTAGGCCAAAGCACGCAGCTCGTTGCGATCAACGTCCCCGAAGACCAACATTCGGGCAACCGGCTCATAGCGCTCGATGCGGGCGACCCGGGGCTTCTCAGCGTCTGTCGGCAGGTTGCTGAACTCATCCACTTGCTGGCGCACATCGTCCAGTGCGGTGATCGCACTGGTGCCTTCCTGAAATTCCAGGGTGATAGACGCAACGCTTTGGGCCGAGGTGGAGGTCATCTTCTTGAGGCCGTCTACGCTGCGCAGGCGCTGCTCCAGCGGGTTGGTAATACCCTGCTCCACATCTTCTGCCGAGGCGCCACTCCAGATCACTCGCACGCTGACCACGTCAAGCGCAAAGGTTGGGAAAAACTGAACGTTCATGCGAGTAAGGGCCAGCGCACCGGCAAGCAACATCACCAGCATCACCAGGTTGCCCGCAACCTTATGATGTACAAAAAAACCGATGACGCCTTTTTTACGCCTCATTGTGCCGGGCTCTCATCGCCGGCTACGTCCACTTTCAAGCCAGTGAGGGCATTGGGCAAATGGGTCACGATCAAACGCGCACCAGGCGTCAGCGCCTTGCCAGCAATCAAAAGACGCCGTTCGCCATTGGTAGAGTGGGCTTCACCAATCCGCTCAACGGTAACGCGCCGCATGCGGCCGTCGTCTGCAATCAGGTACACGCTATCTGCGCCGTACAAGCCACTGAATGGAATGGCCACTGTTTCGCTGCGCTCTGGTCGTTCAAGGCTGACCGGCAACAGAGCACCCGGGCGCAAGCCAGCTGCGTCTCCGGCCAAGGCAAGGATCGCTTCGGCTCCTGCGGGGTCGCTGGTGCCGGCAAAGCGCTCAAACCGAAAACGAATCTCTTGCTTATCGCTGTAGGCATAGAGGTCCTTGCCTTGAGCCAACGCTCCGAGAAGCTCGGACCGATACCTGTCGGGCACCCTGGCCCGGAGTTCCAGACCCTTTATGGCGTATACCGAGAGCAGCTTCTGGTTTCTTGATACCTGATCGCCCACGGCCACCTGAACATCTGTTACAACACCGTCAAACGGGGCAACAACCCGGGAGCGTTCGGCATCCCGCTGCGTTGTCGCAAGCGTTGCCTCGGCTTGGGCCAGCCTGGCCTCCAGGCTTTGCAGCCGCGCAGGGTGTTCGTCAATGGCGCGCAGCCGGATGCTTGAGGTTAGCTCGGCTCTGGCCGCGCCGTCGGTTACGCTTTCCAGGTTCTCACGGGAAGCAAGGTTGCGGTCTACCAGCGAGCGGGTGCGCTCCAGCTGCCGGCGGGCATTGGCCAGAATGGCCTGCTCGCTTTTCAGAGCGGCCTGATCATTGCGATAGCGCACCTGCTCCGAGCGAATCTGCGCCTCCAGATCGGCCACCTGAGCCTTTCCCTGAGCCAAGACCGGCTCAATATCTTGAGGGTCCAGCGCTACCAGTAGATCACCAGCGCTCACCCGCTGCCCCTCAGCCACGGGCCGCTCCCCGATTCGCCCAGCCAGAGTGCCAACTACAGAAACCTGCTCCGGCGCAACCACTTCGCCGTAAAGCGGCAGTACCGGCGTATGAGCTCCCGGCTCAACGACCTGAACCTGCACCCGCCAGCTGCGCTCTGTAGCATTCACTTGCGCAGGCTCCGGGCGGGTCATTTTCAAAAAAAGGAAGCCCAGAACACCAGCTGCCAGAATAATTATGGGTAGGAGTCGTTTGGTCATAGCGTGCGTGGGCCGGCTAAGGTAAGTAAAGCTCCGTCACAAGACGGGTGCTATTATCAAGGTGTCCCTGAAAGACGTCTCAGACGTACTATTCAGAAATTCTGTCTGGAGTACTATACGTTTGTTCGCAGAAGATCATGCCAGTTTGCTCAACGCAACTGCCATCAATTCCGCTTAGTCGTTGCCGCCCTTGGTGTAGGGCTCTCTTGCCAAACCGCGCAAAATATGGTCAAATCACCGCCCCATTTTTATCACCCATTATTTTCACTTTCCTGCAATAAGCAAGAACCGAAACAAGGAACACGCTATGACAGCCCGACTTGATGAGAAACTGGAACTGATTTACGAAGATGTTCTGCACCGCAATCCGGGTGAAAACGAGTTCCACCAGGCTGTGCACGAAGTTCTTGAAACACTTGGGCCCGTTCTGGTGAAGTACCCAGAGTTCGCCGAAAAGAAAATCATTCAACGAATTTGTGAGCCCGAACGCCAGATTATTTTCCGGGTGCCCTGGCAGGACGATAGCGGCGAAATCCATATCAACCGTGCCTTCCGTGTGGAATTCAACAGCGCCTTGGGGCCCTATAAAGGCGGCATGCGTTTCCACCCATCTGTATACCTGGGCATCATCAAATTCCTGGGCTTCGAGCAGATTTTCAAGAACGCCCTGACCGGCCTGCCCATTGGTGGCGGCAAAGGCGGCAGTGACTTCGACCCCAAAGGCCGCTCAGACGACGAAATCATGCGTTTTTGCCAGAGCCTGATGACCGAGCTGTATCGCCACATCGGTGAATACACAGACGTTCCAGCCGGCGACATTGGCGTAGGCGGCCGCGAAATTGGCTACCTGTTCGGCCAGTACAAGCGCATCACCAACCGCTACGAATCCGGCGTGCTTACCGGTAAAGGCCTCGACTGGGGTGGTAGCCGTGCACGCACCGAGGCAACCGGCTACGGCACCGTGTTCTTTACCAATGAAATGCTGAAAGCTCGTGGCGACTCGATTGAAGGCAAAAAGATTGTCGTTTCCGGCTCCGGTAACGTAGCCATCTATGCCATTGCCAAGGCCCATGAGCTTGGCGCCACGGTTATTGCCTGCTCCGACTCCAGCGGATTTATCGTGGACGAAAAAGGCATTGATTTGGCCGTAATCAAGCGCATCAAGGAAGTTGAGCGTCGTCGCATCAGCGCTTACACAGAGTTCCACAAAGACGCAAAATACGTTGAAGGCGGCAGCATCTGGTCTATTCCCTGCGACATTGCACTGCCGTGTGCTACCCAGAATGAACTGAACGCCAACGACGCCAAGACTCTGGTCGAGAACGGCTGCATCTCCGTTGCCGAAGGCGCCAACATGCCCACAACTCCAGAAGGTATCGCCATCTTCCAGGATGCCAAGGTAATGTATGGCCCAGGCAAGGCTGCCAACGCCGGTGGCGTGGCAACCTCTGCTCTTGAAATGCAGCAAAATGCCAGCCGTGATTCCTGGACTTTCGACTACACTCAAAAGCGCCTTGAGGACATCATGATCCAGATCCACAAGAACTGTTATGAAACAGCCGCTGAGTTCGGCGCCGAAGGCAACTATGTACTGGGCGCCAACGTTACCGGCTTCATCAAGGTAGCCCGCGCCATGCAGTCTATGGGCGTTATCTGACCGCGGAGCAGTAGCTCATGACCGGGAACGACGGAAACTCACAGGACGACAACCGGGTTTCCACCGGCCTCCCGGGGCTGGACGATGTTCTTGATGGTCTGAGAATCGGTGATAACGTCGTCTGGAGAGTCAGCGACCTGGACGATTACCGCCGGTTCGTTACACCGTTTATTGAGTCTGCGGCGTCTGCTGGGCGCCGTATTATTTACCTCCGTTTTGGCCAGCACCCCCCGCTGGTAACCGCGAAAGCCAACATTCATATCGAAAACGTCGATGCTCTGGGAGGTTTTGAAGCCTTCACCGGCAGAGTATGGCGCCTGATTGAAGAGCATGGCCGCGGCGCATTCTACGTGTGTGATTGCTTGAGCGATCTACTCAATGCCTGGGCCACCGATGTCATGGTCGGCAATTTTTTCCGAGTGGTTTGCCCCTTCCTGTTTGAACTGGACACTGTCGCCTGGTTTGCCCTCTACCCGGACAGGCACTCCCGCACCACGCTCGACCGCATCCGGCAAACAACCCAAGTGATGGTGGATGTTCACCGTCTGGGAGAAGATGTTCAAATCCAGCCGATCAAGGCCTGGCGCCGGCAGTCCCCTACCATGTTTCTCCCGCACCGGGAGCGCAATGGCCGGTTTTTTCCGGTAGACGACAGTAGTGATGCAACCCGGCTCCAGGCTGGCCTGGAACAGGCTCAGCTGCATCGCCAACCGCTACTGGACTACTGGGACCGGTTGTTTATTCAGGTTGCCGATGCCCTTGAAAGTGGTGATCAAGAGCAAATTTCAGATATTCAGGATCGCGTACTGAACGTTCTGATCAGTCGGGATCCACGCATGTTGGATTTGGCCAGAAACTATCTTGGCCTTGAGGATCTGCTTGCCATTCGCGCCAGAATGATCGGTAGCGGTTACATTGGCGGTAAAGCCGCCGGCATGCTGATAGCGCGCAGTATCCTGCTCACCAATCAGTCCGACATATGGCAGGAGGCACTAGAGCCTCACGACTCCCGCTATCTTGGCTCTGATGCCTATTACGCCTTTCTCGTTCACAACGGCCTTTGGCCGGCGATCATGCGCCAGCGCTCTGCCGACGGCTACTTCAATGAAGCTGCTGAACTGCGCAGGGGCTTGCTGGCGGGCAGGTTCCCACCAGAAATCCGTTCCGAGCTGGAGCGGCTGCTGGATCATTATGGTCAATATCCAATTCTGGTGCGTTCAAGCAGTCTCCAGGAAGATGGGTTCGGCAATGCGTTCGCTGGTAAGTACGACAGCGTTTTTCTGGTAAACCAGGGGGCACCAGAGCAGCGCCTTGCGGAGCTTGAGGACGCTATTCGCCAGGTCTATGCCTCTACCATGAGTAACGATGCCCTGGTTTACCGCAAACAGCGTGGCCTGGACCAGAAAGAAGAACCCATGGCTCTGCTGATCCAGCGAGTCAATGGCCGCTTCCACGGGCGCTACTACTTGCCGGATGCCGCCGGCGTTGGCGTTTCCCGCAATACCTTTGCCTGGGATACCGACATGAACCCCGCCGCCGGCATGGTTCGCCTGGTCATGGGGCTGGGCACCCGTGCCGTTGATCGAATTGAAGGCGACCACGCCTGCGTGATGGCCCTGGATTACCCGCGCCGGCAGCCCTTCCGTAATCAGGATGAAAGCTACAGGTTCTCGCAGCACCTTTTGGATGTTCTGGATCTAAGGGAAGGAAAGCTGTCCACCTGCCCATTGAGCCAACTCACACAAGAGATTTCGGACCTGCCTCTGAATCACCTTGGAGAACTAGACCAACCCGCCAGCCGGCGAGCTAGAGAGCTGAACCTGCCAACACCGGTATGGCGGCTAACCTTCAAGCCCCTGGTGCACAGTGGCCATTTCGTTGCCCGCCTTTCAAGCTTGCTGAAAACCCTCGAAGCCGGCTATAGCCACCCGGTGGATGTGGAGTTCACCCTGCACCTGAACCAGGCCGGTGAACCGGCTTTTAACCTGGTGCAATGCAGGCCGCTGGCGACCATCGGCGAAACCATGGCTGCAGAAATACCCGCAGATATACCCGAACAACAACTTTTTTTCCGGACTCGCGGTCACTTCATGGGCGGCAATATAAACCTTAGCATTCAGCGTGTTATCCGAGTGGATGCGGGGATTTACAGCCGGTTAACGGTGAGCCAGCGGTACGAGGTTGCCCGGCTTGTGGGCGAGCAGGTGCGCATGGATAACGGAAAAACCATGCTTATTGGCCCCGGGCGCTGGGGAACCAGCAGCCCGGAGTTGGGCGTGCCGGTTCGTTTTGCTGACATCGCCGGGGTTGCCGTGCTGGTTGAAGTGGCGGAAATGGAAGGTGACATGGTGCCGGATCTCTCTTACGGCTCGCATTTTTTTCAGGATCTGGTAGAGACAGGTATCGCGTACGTGGCACTGTTCCCCAAGGGTCGGAACTGCGTTTACCAGCCAGAACGGCTGCACGGCACAAGCGCTCCCATACAGGACGTCTCTCCTGAAGCGGCCATACAAAGCTTTGACCTTCGCGCAACACCGCTGCAACTGACGGGTGACGTGGTCAGCCAGAATCTGGCCTGCTATTTCCCGGATTGATACCGGCAGGTAAAGAGCGCTCACTGAAACTCGAACCCAACTGCATGATAACGGTGTTACCGGGGCTCAGAACAAGTTCACCGGTACTTTCAGGTAAACCTGGCCATTGGCCTCTGGGGGCGGCATCTCTCCTGCCCGCATGTTGACCTGCACCGACGGCAGAATCAGCTGGGGCATGCCGAGCGTTGCATCGCGCTCAGTGCGCATTTTTACAAAATCGTCTTCGCCGATACCATCGTGCACGTGAATATTGGCCGCGCGCTGCTCCGCCACACTTGTCTGGTGTACGTACTCGTCCCGGCCCGGGGCTTTGTAGTCGTGACACAGGAAAATACGGGTTTGCGAAGGCAGCGACAGCACCTTGCGGATTGATCGGTAAAGCACACGGGCATCGCCTCCCGGGAAGTCACAACGTGCAGTTCCGTAATCCGGCATGAACAGGGTGTCGCCCACAAATGCAGCGTCACCGGTTAGGTAAGTCAGGCACGCCGGGGTGTGGCCTGGCGTGTGCATCACGTGACATTCAAGGCCGCCAATGGCGAAGGTATCTCCATCCCGGAAAAGACGATCGAACTGGCTGCCATCGCGGGCAAACTCTGAACCTGCATTGAACGCCTTACCAAAAATTTCCTGAACATCTCGTCTGCAGAGCACACACCGGTAGTACCTGATGCGTAGTCAAAATCAAGCACCGAATCGAGAATAGCGCAGGCCTGACTGACAGGGTCACGAACCACATAACTGAACGTATTGGTGGGCTCATCAAAAAAAGATTTAATGATCGGGTTGCTCACGACATTCACCTCCGCAGGGGCGGCCTACTGAAATTTAACTCTAAAAATATACTAAAATGGAATATAAGATAAAATTCTCTTTTCTTATATGCGCGACACCCCTGATGCATCAACCAGGCAATCCCGCCCTGCCTGCTTTGCGGCATAAAGCCTGTCGTCTGCCAGCCGGATAAGCGGGTCAGGCGAGGCAGGAACAACATCCAGCTCGCCGATGTCAGCGACGCCCGCGCTGACCGTTAACGGTACAACTTGATCTTCAAAAACGAACTTATGATTGCGCACTGCACAAATAATACGGTTTACCGTGAGGCGAATATCCGCCGGTCTTACATTGCTGAACGCAACCACAAACTCCTCTCCACCAAATCGCGCCACCACATCGGCCTCTCGAGTCTGCTCCAGAAGAATCTCGGCAAACGTGCGCAGGCAAAGATCCCCTCCAAGGTGACCGATGGAATCGTTTATCCGCTTGAACCGATCCAAATCGAACATAGCCAGTGCAAAGTGTTCCCCGTAACGGATGGAGCGACTCAGCATTTCGTGAAGCCTTGGCATCAGATAGCGACGATTGTGCAGAGCAGTTAAGGGGTCACGAATGGACTGGTTAAGGAGCTCACTCTCAAGTCGATTGCGCTCAAGCGCCCCGGAGAGCAGGCCAGATACGATAATCAGAAAGTCCGCCTGATCCTCGCGCCAAGCCCGTTTACGCATGGAATCCACACCAAAAAAGCCGGTAACCAGGCCTCGGACGCGCACCGGCACGCAAAACATTGAACACACACCCTGTTGTTCCAGCATGGTGCGCTCGGGGCCGGCAGGTATCTGCTCAATCTCTTCAACAAAAATAACCCGGTTGCCACTAAGCATCTCATTGACCTTGCACTGCCACCACTCAAAGCCGTCAATGGGCACATTGCGCTGACTGTCGATGAGAGCTGGCACGCCAGCAGAGCACCATTCGTGGGTGTTATCCATAACATTATAGTCTGGCGAGAACTCATACAGGTAAGCGCGATCTACCTCAAAAAAACCGCCGATAGCTTGCAGCAACTCGGTAATGCACTGATCAATGGAGCCAAAGCCGAGATTGATAAATTTGGTCGACAGGTTGGCAATCAGCCTCTGAAAGTCAGCTTGAAAGGCAGACTCAGTCTCTCGCTCCCTGAGCGTGTGCTCGAGATCTTTGTAGTGCTGTATGTTGTGGAACTGGCCATACCAAACCGTGCTTCCGTCTGCCTGGCGCTCGGGCATTGAATTGATCTCAAACCAATCGTAGTGCCCAGCCGTCGTTCTCAGTCGTGCCTGGCGACGCCATGGGCTAAGAGCGAAAGCGGACTCTGCAACACTGGCCTTCAAACCGGGCACATCCTCCGGATGCACTGCAGAAAACATAGCCTCTGCATTTTCCCGAAGTACCTCCGGGGCGATGCCTAGAACGCTTTGCACATGCTTGCTGATAAACACAAACCGGTGAGACTCCCCATCAGCGCTTAGCCAGTAGGTACTAAGCATGTCGGGAATAGCCGAAACCAGTTTCCGAAGCAAGGAGTCAGTATCGGTGCGCCACTGACGCTGATCAGACTGTCCTGTCATGAGCCTCTCATCTGCTAACCACGAATTCGCGTTATTTAAAAAGTGTAGTTCACCGTGTCATGCAGGGCTATTTCTAAACGGAAGCATTCGATCAGGAAAAAAACTCAAAGCCATGATACCTTTCTGACTCTCCCAATAGTCGGCGTTTCTCCGCCCGAGGGAACACCCTCTGCTGAACCGAGTAGCAAATGCCCACCGAAACAAAGTCAATATCACATGAATGGCAGGCCTTCTGGTTAGCCATTGGGTTTCTCACCCGCATTCCCATGCTAGTGCGCATAGATTACTCCCAGAAGCTCATGAACCAGTGCAGCATGTACTTTCCGCTGGTAGGCCTGTTACTGGGAGTACTTTACGCGGGATTGCTCGCACTGCTCAGCCTGGCGTGGAGCCCGCTGGTCTGTGTGCTGCTGGTGCTGTGCTTCCACTTGTTTGTTACCGGTGCCTTCCATGAAGACGGCCTTGCAGACAGCGTGGATGCCCTGGGCGGCGGCTATACCGTTGAGAAACGTTTGGAAATCATGAAAGACAGCCGCATTGGCACCTACGGCACCGTGGCCTTGGTGATGGCACTGGGCCTGAAGGCAGCGCTTCTGGTGGATGCCCAAAGCATCTGGCTGGCGCTGTTGGTAACGCCTGCGATAAGCAGGTTAACGCCCTTGTTGCTGATGAGCTTCCTGCCCTATGTAACCGACCCGGATAAAAGCAAAAGCAAACCGGTAGCGGAAGGTTTTTCACGCAAGCGTTTGCTGGTCAGCTGCCTGTTTACCGCTTTGGTCGCCGTCATTTTCAGCCTGTGGTTACCAGGTCTATGGTTGGCCGCACTTACTGCTATCATTACCGTCGCGTTGCTATGGGGCGGGTATCTGCAGCGGCAGCTAGGCGGCTATACTGGCGACGCGCTCGGGGCCAGCGTGGTGTTTTGTGAATTAGTACTGTTATTGGGGATATAAGTCCGACACAAGTGAGGCAAAATATGACCCTTAAACGCTGGAAACTGATTATTTCGGGTCGTGTTCAGGGCGTATACTACCGCGCCTCTGCACAGGCGCAGGCAAACGAGCTCGGCATTGTGGGGTACACCCGAAACCTTCCTGATGGCAATGTAGAGATTATTGCTGAAGGCAGCGATGATCAGCTCAAAAAGCTGGAATCCTGGTGCCGAGAAGGCCCGCCAGCGGCTTCCGTAAACTCAGTAGAGATCGAAAAACAGGACGTAACCGGTGAGTTTACCCGTTTCGGAATCCGGCACTGACTAGCGTTCAACCCTCCACCGAGCACGACAAGATACGCGACAACTGGCTGTATGGCAGGCTGGTTTCGTGATGCCAACCAGTAAAAGCCGCCTGCGCCTGTTGCAGCCCTTTTTTACTCGTTGGCGAGGCCTCCAGAAGGCCGGCAAGGCGCAAGCCTGCAACAACATCGTGGGACAAAACAAAGCCATCCCAGCCTACGTAGCGCAGAAAATACTGGGCGCTGTTACCGCCCAAGCGGGAACCGTGACGCTTGAACCACAGCAATAAGCCAGCTTGATCTTCTGATGGCCACTGGCTTAGAAAAGCACCAAAGCTTCCGTGCTCGTGTACCGCATCCATAATCATGCGAGCATTTTCTGGCACGGTACGGATTTTTTGCATATTGCGCACAATGCGCTCATCCCGGGCCAGGTCTTCCAACACATCTGGCGACACCTGTTGCCAGTAAGCGGGCACAAACCCCTTAAAAGCCGCCTCAAAACCCGGCCACTTATTGTCGATTACCCGCCACACAAAGCCGGCTTTGAACACACAGCGAGTGATTTCCGCAAGATAGCGATCATCCGTTCGCGTCTTCAGCTCGGTGGCAGGTGGTAACTGCGGTAGCAAAGCGTTCAGTTGTGCCACACCGCCTTTGCGGGCGATGGCGCGTTCGTGGATATCTGAAAAACGCATAGTGTCTCGTCTTTGAAGTTTTGGTGAGCTTACTAATAATAAATGCCGCATTTCGATCAATAGTGACTTATATCAATTCCAGCCAGTGCCTTCTCGTCCACCCTGATAACTACCGATTCGGAAATCGTGCTCCCCTCTGGCTGGATAAGAGCAATAGCGTTCACAGCCAGGATCGGGTTCTGCCAATGGCTCTATACAAAGTCTTCGGTGTAGATTAAGGAGAAGTGCTGTGAATGAGAATAACCACTCCCCAGAAAACTCTTCAGATACCGCTTTAGATAACTCTTCAGGAAGTCCGCCAAACGACCCAGAACAGGATTTGGCAACGCGGTTCCCCACAGCCTATACCATTCTGTTCTTGCTAATTATCTTGGTTGCCGCCCTGACCTGGATTATACCTGCCGGCCAGTACGACCGGGCAATGAACGAGGAGGTTGGGCGTGAGGTAGCCGTACCAGGCACCTACCAAACGGTCGACCCTAACCCCCAAGGCTTTATGGACATCATGCTCGCGCCCACGGCCGGGTTCTATGATCCAAACAGCTACATAGCCAACGCCATCGATGTAGCCCTGTTTGTGCTTTTTCTGGGTGGCTTCCTCGGCGTAATGAACGCGACTGGGGCCATTGATACCGGTATACGCAGTGCCATGCGGCATCTCAAAGGCCATGAAATCTGGATGATCCCGATATTAATGACCCTGTTTGCCATTGGCGGCACGACCTACGGCATGGCTGAGGAGACCCTGGCTTTCTATGCCATTCTCATCCCGGTGATGATGGCCGCCGGATACGACGCCGTAACCGGGGTAGCCATCATCATGGTGGGTGCCGGCATTGGCGTACTGGGCTCCACAATCAACCCGTTTGCCACAGTTATCGCGGCCAACGCCGCTCAAATTCCATTTACTGACGGCATTGTCGTGCGCTTTATCCTGCTCATTGGCGGCCTGCTGATTTGTTCTGCCTACGTTATGCGTTACGCCGTTCGTGTTAAAGCGGATCCATCCCGCTCTGTTGTGTCCAAGCAGTGGGATGCTCATCGCAAGCTCTTCCTGGGCAAACATGCCGATGAAGTTCAAGCTTCTACGCTCACCAGAACACAGATTGTTGCGCTGCTGATCTTCGCCGTAACCTTTGTTGTGATGATCTGGGGCGTATCGTCTCAGGGCTGGTGGATGGCCCGTATGGGCGGGCTGTTTTTTGGTTCCGCCATTGTGATCGGCATCATTGCCCGCCTTGGCGAGAAAAAGCTCACTGGCAGCTTTGTGGATGGTGCCCGTGATCTTTTGGGCGTTGCTCTGGTAGTGGGGCTTGCACGAGGCATCGTGGTGATCATGGATCAGGGCATGATTGCTGACACCATTCTGCACAGTGCCGAAACCTCCCTCGGCGGGTTGCCCGAACTGGCGTTTATCAACCTGATGTTCTGGATTGAGGTCGGCATGAGCTTCTTTGTGCCGTCCTCGTCCGGGCTGGCGGTTCTGTCCATGCCGATTCTGGCGCCGCTTGCTGATTTCGCCAATGTGGGGCGCGACCTTGTGGTCACCGCCTTCCAGTCTGCCAACGGCCTGGTAAACCTGATCAACCCAACCTTTGCCGTAGTGGTCGGTGGGCTTGCGATTGGTCGTGTGTCCTACGACCGCTGGATCGTGTTTATCTGGCCTTTGCTCTTAATTCTTACCATTTTCATTTCGGTAGTTATCAGTGCAGCTGCACTCATTTAATGGAGGATTGAACCATGTCTGAACATAAGCTTGGCGTACATTCGGAAACTGGAACACTGCGGCAGATCATTGTCTGCCGCCCTGGACTGGCACACCGGAGGCTAACTCCATCCAACTGCGACGCCCTTTTGTTTGACGACGTATTCTGGGTAAAACAGGCCCAGAAAGATCACGATGTGTTTGTAAGCGTGATGCGTGAGCGGGGTGTTGAGGTACTTGATGTCAACGAGCTGTTGGCCGAAACCCTGGATATTCCGGAAGCCCGTAAATGGATTCTGGACCACCGGATTACCTGGAACGACATAGGCGTGGGCATGATTTCTGACCTGCGCGCCTGGATGGACGAGCTTCCGGGCACCGAGCTTTCAAAGTACCTGATTGGCGGCCTTGAGGTGGGCGATCTGCCATTCGACCCCACCGGGCTTTTTGGCAACCATCTTGGGCACTACGGGTTTGTGCTGCCACCTCTGCCTAATTATCTGTTTACACGGGACAACAGCTCCTGGATCTACGAGGGCGTTACCCTGAACCCCATGTACTGGGCGGCCCGCCAACCGGAAACCCTGTTGATGGCTGGCGTGTACACATACCACCCGAAATTCGCGGGCAAGGTGGATGTACTTTGGGGCGACCCCACCCAGAACCATGGCCTTGCCACACTTGAAGGCGGCGATGTGATGCCCGTCGGCAATGGCACGGTGCTTGTTGGCATGGGTGAGCGCTCATCACCCCAGGCCGTTGGTCAACTGGCGAACGCTCTGTTCAAAAAAGGCACGGCGGAACGAGTCATTGCCTGCCAAATCCCGAAATCCCGCGCGGCCATGCACCTTGATACCTTCTTCACCTTCTGCGGTGGCAACGTGGTTACCGCCTTTAAAGAGGTTGCAGACGAGCTGGTTTGTTACGACCTGCGCCCGGGCGAAGGCGGGAAACACCTGTCTTTCCGCCAGGATCCGCGGCCCTTGTTTGATGTGGTGGCTGACGTTCTTGGCTATAGCTCACTTGAGGTTGTCCCGACCGGCGGTGACAACCCGGCCGAGCGCGAACGGGAGCAGTGGAACGATGGCAACAACGTGTTGGCACTGAGCCCTGGTGTGGTTGTCGGCTATGACCGCAACGACGACACCAACGCAGCACTGGAAGCGGCGGGTATTGAAGTGCTGGCTATTCCGGGCGCCGAACTGGGCCGTGGCCGCGGCGGCGGGCGCTGCATGAGCTGCCCCACAATGCGTGACCCCATCTGACCGGAGAGGATAGAGATCATGGCTTTTAATCTGAAGAATCGTCACTTCCTCACCTTGCGGGATTTTTCCCCGCAGGAGATCAGTTTTCTACTGCGGCTGGCCAAAGACCTGAAGGCGGCCAAATACGCCGGCACCGAGGTACCCCAGCTGAACGGCAAGGAGCTCGCGCTGATTTTTGAAAAAAACTCCACCCGCACACGGGTGGGGTTTGAGGTGGCGGCTTACGATCAAGGTGCCAGAGTGACCTACCTCGGGCCTTCTGGTACCCATATTGGCCACAAGGAATCGGTCAAAGATACCGCTCGAGTACTGGGCCGTGTTTACGACGGCATTGAGTACCGGGGCTTCGGCCAGAAAATTGTTGAGGAGCTGGCAGAGTACGCCGGCGTGCCGGTTTTCAACGGCCTGACCGATGAGTTTCATCCTACGCAGATTCTTGCTGACTTTCTGACCATGCAAGAACACGTTGAAAAACCGCTGCATGAAGTGGCCTATGTCTTCATCGGCGACGCCGCCAATAACATGGGCGACAGCCTGCTGATTGGCGGGGCCAAGATGGGCATGGATGTCCGTTTGTGCGCGCCAAAAGTGTGCTGGCCAAACCCGTCGATACAAGAGGAAGCCCAGGCCATTGCTCTGGAAACCGGCGCTCGCATTACCATTACTGAGGACATAGACGCCGCCGTGGCCGGGGTTGATTTTGTGTACACCGATGTGTGGGTATCCATGGGTGAGCCGAAAGAAAAGTGGGGCGAGCGCATCAAGCTGTTAATGCCTTACCAGGTGAACGCCGCTCTGATGGAAAAAACCGGCAATCCGCGAGCCCGATTTATGCATTGCTTGCCGGCGTTTCACAACACCGAAACAACCGTGGGCAAAGAAATAGAGGCCGAGTTCGGTATTACCGCCATGGAGGTGACGGACGACGTTTTCGAAAGCCCCGCATCCATCGTGTTTGATCAGGCGGAAAACCGCATGCACACCATCAAGGCGGTGCTGGTAGCCACACTCGGAGCCTGATACTGGCTCGAATTATTGGTAGATAAAGGAAGCACAGCATGTTGATTGTTGCAGCTCTGGGCGGCAACGCCCTGTTGAAACGCGGTGAGCCACTGACGGCGGAAGCCCAGCGCACCAATGTGCAAACCGCCGCGAAATCACTGGCCGAACTGGTGCGCGCCGGGCATCAGCTGGTCATTACCCATGGCAACGGCCCTCAGGTAGGTTTGCTGGCACTTCAGGGTGCTGCGTACAAGCCTGAGGAAGCCTATCCGCTGGATGTTCTGGGCGCGGAGACCGGCGGCATGATCGGTTACATGATCGAGCAGGAGATGGAGAATGCCCTTGGCCATGACCGCCCGGTGGCAACCCTGCTGACCCAAGTGGTTGTGGATCGGGATGATCCGGCTTTCGCCAATCCGACCAAATTTATTGGTCCGGTTTACGAAAAAGCGGAAGCGGAATCTCGGGCAGCCGCCGCCGGCTGGCACATTGCAGCCGACGGCGACAAGTGGCGCAGAGTCGTACCTTCGCCGGCGCCCAAAGAAATCCCTGATATGCGGGTGCTGAAGTTACTGCTGGATCAGGGGGTGGTGGTCATCTGTACCGGAGGCGGTGGCATTCCGGTACTGCGCCGTAACGACGGCAGCATGACCGGTGTAGAAGCCGTCATCGACAAGGACGCCGCCAGTGCTTTGCTAGCACGCGAACTGAACGCCGATGCGCTGTTATTGCTGACCGATGTGGATGCCGTCTATCGCAACTTCGGTACACCAACCGCAGCCCCGGTTCGCAACATTACACCGGCAGAGGCAAGGATGTTGGATGTACCTGCCGGCTCCATGGGTCCAAAGGTGGCAGCTGCCTGTGATTTTGCAGATTCCGGAGGCATCAGCGGCATTGGCCGGCTGGAAGATGCGCTCGATATTCTGGCTGGCCGCGCAGGTACGCTCATCACCCAAGACGCCGCCAATAACTCTTAATTGCTCGGGCTCGTTGTTCATGTCGAATCAGACCGTTGATGTTGGGCAGATAGTGGGAATTCGCGGCGGTGTTGTCGATGTAAAGTTTCCGGCAACTTCGCCCCGTATTCAGGATCTGGTTCACGCTGGCAACCTGGCCATGGAGATTACCTCCCTCCTTGAGAGTGGCGCCGTGCGCTGCATGGCGCTGGCACCGGTGCGTGGGCTGGGTTTGGGAATGCCAGTAAAAGCGACGGGAGCCCCCATTCAGGTTCCGGTGGGCGATACGGTGCTGGGGCGAATGCTCAACGTGTTTGGCGAGCCCATTGATGGCAAGCCTGCTCCGGCCGCCACTGAGCGGCGATCCATTCATCAGCCCCCACCGGCACTGGAAGACCGCGTTATACACAGCGATATTCTGGAAACCGGCATCAAGGCCATCGATTTGCTGTCCCCCATTGAGCGCGGCGGCAAGACTGGCCTGTTCGGCGGTGCGGGCGTTGGCAAAACCGTACTTATTACCGAATTGATCAACAACACGGTTCAACACTATCAGGGCGTCAGCCTGTTCTGCGGCATCGGCGAACGCTCGCGAGAAGCAGAAGAACTCTACCGCGAGATGGGCGACGCCGGTGTTCGGGATAAAACCGTGATGCTGTTCGGGCAGATGAACGAAGCCCCTGGGGTGCGGTTTCTGGTGGGCAAAACCGCACTCACCATGGCGGAATATTTCCGCGACGACCAGAAACAGGATGTGCTGCTACTCATCGACAATATTTTCCGCTTTGTGCAGGCGGGTTCGGAAGTCTCCGGGCTGATGGGGCGCATGCCTTCCCGGGTTGGCTACCAGCCCACTCTGGCCACCGAACTGGCGACACTGCAGGAGCGCATAACCTCTACGCGCAACGGCGCCATCACCTCCATTCAGGCGGTCTACGTGCCGGCCGATGACTTCACCGACCCGGCAGCGGCGCATATTTTCTCGCACCTTTCGGCCTCTGTGGTGCTTTCACGCAAGCGCGCCAGTGAGGGCCTCTACCCGGCGGTTGACCCCCTTGACTCCGCCTCTGTCATGTTGACTCCGGCTATCGTTGGCCAGCGCCATTACGACATTGCCCGAGCCGTAAGGCGCACCCTGGCCGAGTACGAAGACCTGCGCGACATTATTGCGATGTTGGGTATGGAAGAACTCTCAGCCGCAGACCGAGCCACAGTAGCGCGGGCACGGCGGCTTGAACGCTTTCTCACGCAACCGTTTTTCACCGTTGGCGCGCTGACCGGCGACAGCGGCAGGCGCGTGCCCATCAAGGACACGCTGGACGGTTGCGAAACCATCCTGAACCAGACCGAATTTCACGATAACGAAACCGACTACTACATGATTGGCTCCCTGAAAGATCTGGAGAAAACATCATGAGCCTTGCCGAATCCATGCAGGTAACGCTGCGCCTGCCAACCCGAACGCTGTTCGAAGGCAGTGTGCAGCGCCTATTCGCCACCGCGCAAAACGGTGCTTTCGGCATGCTCCCGAACCATACGGATTTTGTGACGGCACTGGTGCCCTCGGTGCTGATTCTCACCTCGGCCAATGGTACCGAAGCCTTCTTTGGCGTGGACGAAGGCGTGCTGATGAAAAAAGGCCATCAGGTAGACATCGCCATACGTCGCGGCGTTCAGGGCAAGGATCTCGAATCCCTGAACGAAACCATACAGGCCGCATTTATCGAAGTGGATGAAGAAGAACGGGTGGCACGCTCAGCCCTGTCCCGGCTGGAAGCAGGCATAGTGCGGCGCTTTGGCGACTTACGGAAACCCACGGTATGAGCCCGAAAAACGATCGCTCAGCAGAAGACATACGGCGCAGTGCCGAGCGCATGAAGCGCGCAAGGGATGAGCCAGGGGTTAGCCCCCTGCGTGGGTTGGGAGCCTTCGGAATCATCGGCTGGTCGATTGCTGTGCCCACCGTTGGGGGCGCTTTCCTCGGATTGTGGCTGAACGATGTGGCGCCGCAGAACTTTTCCTGGCCCATTGCCCTGATTCTCGGCGGCGTGGTTGTCGGAGGCATCATTGCCTGGAGTTGGATCGAAAGAGAAGGTCCGAGTCACAAGGGAGGCAAACGGTGATAACAGTTGATTGGCCAGCGGTATTGCTGGGGTTTTCATTTGGTTTACCCGTCAGCGCATTATTCTTCGTAGGGCTGGCATGGGGTATGCGACGTGCCTTGGGCTCTGACCGGCCCGGCCTCTGGCTGATGGCCAGCTCGTTTTGCCGGATTGCGGTGCTGCTTGGCGTTGGTTTTCTGGTAACGGCTTACGCTGGCAGTAACTGGGCCATCGCCGGCTACGCATTGGCGTTTTTCCTGGCCCGAATTATTGCCGTGCTCTGGGCCAAAGTCAGCAAGGCACCCACCACTGCCAATCCCTCCACCTCCGAACCCTCCATCTCCAAATGCAAGGGCGCATAATGCAGCTTACCCCTGATGACATTATCGTTTTTACGCTGGCCGGCTGGGAGGTTAACGCCACCATCGTTAACACCTGGGTTGTGATGGCGTTGCTGGTGGGCATTTCCATGCTGATTACCCGCAATCTTCGGCCCGATGTACCGCCCAACCGCTGGCGCACCGCGCTGGAAGTGATCGTAAAGCTGATCCAGGGCCAGATCGAAGAGGTTACCCGGAACTCCGCGCGCCACGTAATGTACTTTGCCGGCACTCTGTTCCTGTTCATTGCCCTATCAAACCTGATGCTGGTGGTACCGGGGTTTTCGCCGCCCACATCGTCGCTGTCCACCACGGCGGCACTGGCCTTGTCTGTGTTGGTGGCGGTACCGGTGTTCGGCATAGCCAGTGGAGGTGTCGGGCATTACCTCAAAACCTTTATTGAGCCCTCGGTCATCATGCTGCCGTTCAACATCATCGGCGAGTTCTCCCGGGGCATCTCACTGGCTATTCGTCTCTACGGCAACGTGATGAGCGGCGCGGTTATTGCGGCCATCCTGCTTACTGTCGCTCCGTTTTTCTTCCCGGTGGTCATGGACATGCTTGGCCTATTAACCGGCATGATTCAGGCCTACATATTCGCCATTCTCGCCACCGTTTACATTTCATCTGCCACGGCAGAACCAGACCCTTCCGTTCTCAAAAAAGAGGATAAGTCATGACCGATCTAGCCATTATTGCGGCCATTTCGATATTTACCGCCGGTTTTACCATTGCCATCGGCGCCATTGGCCCGGCACTGGGCGAAGGGCGTGCAGCCGCAGCTGCGATTGCCGCCATTGCACAGCAACCGGATGCAGCTCCAACTCTGTCACGAACCCTGTTCGTGAGCCTGGCGATGATTGAATCCACCGCCATCTACTGCTTTGTTGTGGCGATGATTCTGATTTTTGCCAACCCGTTCTGGGATGCCATGCAGGTTGCCGCAGGAGGCTAGAGCCGATCATGTCCATTGACTGGATTACCGTTATCGCGCAGATCGCCAACTTTCTGGTGCTGGTGTGGTTGCTGAAGCGCTTTCTCTATCGCCCGATTCTTGATGGCATCGATGCCCGCGAGGCTGAAATAACCCGCCGCATGGCCGAAGCCGGGGAGGCCGAGAAAAAGGCCGAGGCCGTCGAAGCTGAATTCCGCCAGCAGCAAAAACAGCTGTTGTCGGATCAGGATGCTGTGGTCAAGCAGGCCCTGAGGGAATCGGAAGATCAGCGCGACAGCCTGCTGGCCGAAGCTCGCGCCAAGCTGGAGCAGGAACAACAAGACTGGCACAAGCACCTTGAGCGTGAACGCCAGAAGTTCACCGCACAGCTGCAGCGAGCCGGAGAAGAAACCCTGCTGGAGCTGACCCGCAAAGCACTGCGGGATCTCGCGGACGAATCCCTGGAAGAAGCCATCGTTCGCCATGTCGGCACGCGGTTGCGGCCGATTGCCAGCGAACTCGCTGACGCTGCGGGCGACAGCAAGGAAGCGGTAGCCACCACACGCGACACCTTGCCCGAGGCGGCACAGGCGCTGCTGCTGGCTGATGTTGAAAATCTGCTGCCAGGCATAAACCTGCGCTTTGAAAGCGACCCACAACAGGCGCCAGGCCTGGTTCTGCGGATTGGCGGCGCACAGGTAGCCTGGACTGTGGATAGCTACACCGAAGAATTTGATGCGTTGCTAAACGAGCGCATGGCTGCCGGTGCTTCCGGGCGCATTCAGCCGGCGGGCGCATAAACCCGGTTGTGCATAAAAAGGATAGATTAAACGCTATGGCCGACACCGATCACAGTGCTCCGGAAAACCGCTCTCCACCACGGTCCCAATCGCACGCTGAATTGCATTCATTCGAGCATTTCGAGGCATGGCGGGAATCCCTGCTGGCAGCGCCTGTACCAGCACCGGTAATAACCGAAGTAGGCCGCGTAACCGAAGTAGGCGATGGTGTTGCGATTGTGACCGGCCTGGCCCGTGCCTTGGCCGATGAACTGCTGGTTTTTGAATGCGGCGTTCAGGGCATAGTGCTGGATCTGGAGCCTGGCCGGCTCGGTGTGATTCTCCTAGGGCCTTCCGAGCTCATCACTCTGGGTGAAGATGTGCGCCGCACCCGCAAGGTGGTAAGCGTGCCGGTTGGCCCGGCGTTGCTGGGGCGCGTGGTGGATGCCATGGGCCGCCCGAGAGACGGGCTGGGCGCCATCGCCGCTGTGGCAGAAACACCCATTGAAGCAGAAGCACCGGGCATTCTCAGCCGCTCGGCCATTTTCCGGCCGCTGGCAACCGGCATTAAAGCCATCGATGCCGCCGTACCTGTAGGTCTCGGCCAGCGCGAGTTGATCATCGGTGATCGCCAAACCGGTAAAACCTCCATCGCCATAGACACCATACTCAACCAGTCCCGCTCAGACCTTATCTGTATCTATTGCGCCATTGGCCAGCGCGGCGATGCAGTATCGCGGGTTATCGCAGCCTTGAAAAAGGGCAACATGCTGGCCCGCAGCATCGTTATGTCGGCCGGCGACGAAGAAACACCGGGGCTGGCTTACATTGCACCTTATTCTGCCATGGCCATGGCAGAATATTTTTCCGATCAGGGCCGGGATGTATTGATCATTTTTGATGACCTTACCCACCACGCCCGCTCCTACCGGGAGCTGTCGTTGCTTTTGCGCCGGCCACCGGGGCGTGAAGCTTTCCCCGGAGATATTTTCTACGTGCATGCCCGCCTGCTGGAGCGGGCAGGCCAGTTTACCCAGGAAGCCGGTGGCGGCTCGATTACCGCCTTGCCGGTGGTGGAAACCCAGGCGGAGAACCTGTCGGCCTATATCCCCACCAACTTGATTTCCATCACCGATGGGCAGATCTACCTGTCGCCACGGCTGGTGCGCCGAAACCAGTTCCCGGCCGTGGATCTGGGCCTGTCCGTTTCCCGCGTGGGCGGTAAAGCTCAAAGCCGCACCCTGCGTGAAGTGGCCGGTAACTTGCGGGTTACTCTGTCACAGTTTGAAGAGCTGGAAGACTTCGCGCGCTTCGGCACCCGGCTGGACGACACCACCCGCGCCCGCCTCACACGTGGCGCTGCGGTTCGCACCGCATTGCGTCAAGCCGAGCGTGATCCAATGCCCGCCGCCGAGCAACTGGCGGTTTTGATTGCAGCAATGGAGGGGCTTTTCGATGCCTTACCTGAAGAACAACTAAGCGATGCCATGGGCCGCACCCGTGCCGCTGCCCGGAAACACTTCCAGTTCATCGACGAGCGCATCCGCGAAAACAAAGGGTTGAGCAAAGAAGACCGCGAACGGATTATCACAACCGCTCGCACCGCACTGTCTACGAACCTTACAAACCAGATAGCCAGCGCAGACGAGGTCAGCCATGGCCCAGACGCTTGAGACGCTGACCCGGCACAGCGACACCCTGACCAGCATTCGCAGCATCGTTCACACCATGAAAACCCTGTCTGCGATTAACGCGGCACCCTATGAGCACGCGGCCCGTTCAATTGAGGCCTATCACCAGACCATACTGCAGGGCTTTGCGGCCTTCGCTCATCGAACTGGCGGTATCAACCTGCGACAGGAAGATGCTGTGGAGCATCTGGTCATCGTGTTCGGCTCCGACCACGGCCTCTGCGGCAACTACAATGAGGTACTCGCAGACGTGGTGCAGGTGCATTGCGAAAGCCAAACGATCGGTAAGCAACACCTGCTCTGCATTGGCGCGCAAATGAACGATGCCCTGGATGATCAGGGCCTACTGCCAGAAGCTGTTTTGCTGCCACCGGCCTCTGCTGATGGCATAGGTCGCCTCGCCGGCGATATTGTTACCCGCATAGACCGCTTTAGCCGGGGCCAGCCGCTGCATCATCTGGCCGTCACTCTGGCGTTTACCCAGCGCGGTGAGCACGGCACGCGGGAGCCGACCATACAGAGCCTTCTTCCGCTTGCGCCTTCGCTGCTGCAGCCTGAAAAACTATGGGATTCACGATCGCTTCCGGATTACACCATGGAGGCGGACGCCCTGCTGTCATCCCTGATTCGCAGCCACATCTTCGCCAGCGTGTTCCGCGCCTCTGCAGAAGCCATGGTGACCGAAAACTCCGCGCGGCTGGCGCTTATGCAGCAGGCGGAGCAGTCAGTGGATGAGCGTATTGAGGTAGTAGAGGGAGACCTGAGATCGGTTCGACAATCGGAAATCACCAATGAGCTAATGGATGTGATTATTGGTTTTGAGGCGTTGAAGAAGCCGAAGAAGCGGGTAATTTCTGACAACGCCATAACCACCCTCGGCAAAGCCCACATTGGGCCCTAAGATCCCCAAGTTGAGACCTTTAAGGTGAGGCCGGCTTTGCCGGGAAGCTAGCACCAATCACGCGCCTGAAGCTCAGGTCTTCGCCTCCTTCAACTGCTCCGTCAAGCCAACCTGCTCTATCGGCTTCCCCCAGCCATTTCCGTGCACCAACTCCTCCAACGGCAAGCGTTTCCGCCAGCCTTTCGCCTGCAATTCCGGCTGAGCCAAAAACTCGCTAACATAGCCCAGACACAAATACGCCAAGGGGTAGACATGGTCAGGTAATTCAAGAATATCCGACAACCGATCCTGATCCAAGATACTGACCCACCCCACACCAATGCCTTCCGCCCGCGCCGATAACCAGAGGTTTTGCACCGCCAGGCAAGTACTGAAAAGATCCATTTCCATGATGGAATTTCGGCCCAATACATGAGGGCCACCCCGGGAACGGTTACAGGTGATGCACAGGTTCATCGGGCTCTCAATAATGCCTTGAAGCTTCAAGCCGCGATAGGCCTCCTTACGTTCCCCGGTATAGTTTGAAGCGGCCTTGTCGTTCTCTTCATTGAAGCTTGCCAGCACCCGCTCCCGAATCGACAGACTGTCGACCACAATAAAATCCCACGGTTGCATAAAGCCAACCGACGGTGCGTGATGGGCAGCTTTCAGGATTCGGGCTAATACGTCATCCGGAATGCGGTCGGGAAGAAACTGTGAGCGCACATCACGGCGTTCAAAAATAGCACGGTACAGCCCCTCTCTCTGCGCCTCGGTAAACGGGTCGTTATGGTTGCTCATAACTGCAACAATCTCCTCAGCTGATCGGTATCCAAAAACGCCTCCACTTGGTCAGCCAAGCGATCCAACTGCTGCAACCTGTGGCTCTGGTAATCCACTGCCTGCGCAGCCGCCGGATTCAACCCCGCCCACGCCAGAATCGCACCGCATGCTTCGGGTGTATCAAACAGACCATGAACATAGGTGCCGGCTATTTGGCCATCGCTGCTGACCGCACCATCGGGCTGACCTTCCAGCTCCGCAAAAGGACGAACCAATGCCGGGCCTTCAGTAACGCCGTTGTGCATCTCATAGCCCTGCATCGCAACGCTTGTATCCGCAGCATCCGCCACGCAGGTCGTTAGAGTTCCGGACACTTGCTTCAGCTGCTTACCTGGCACCATTAATGTGTTCATCTCCAGCAGACCCAAACCCTCTGTGCGGCCGACTTCGCCCTCAAGGCCTTCAGGGTCACCGACCCAACGCCCCAGCATCTGGAAGCCACCACAAATCCCCAGTACCTTTCCGCCATAGCGCAGGTGTTTACTCAGAACAGCCGGCCAACCTTGCTGCTTCAGCCACTGCAAATCATGACGGGTGCTTTTACTGCCGGGAAGTAAGATTAAATCCGCCGGAGGGATGGGCTGATCCTGCCTGATAAACTGCAGGTTTACCCCCGGGTGCAGGCGCAGCGGGTCAAAATCGTTGTGGTTACTGATGCGCGGCAATACCGGCACAATCACATTGAGAGCCCCAGCTTCGTTGGTGCCTGACGTGCCTATGCTGTCTTCAGAATCCACAATCAGGCCGTGAAGATAGGGCAGCACCCCAATGACCGGTTTGCCGGTGCGCTCGGTCAACCAGTCCAGGCCCGGCTCCAACAAGCCAATATCACCGCGAAAACGGTTAATGATAAAGCCTTTGGTGCGCTGCTGTTCGCTGGCAGAAATCAGCTCCAGAGTGCCCACAAGTTGCGCAAACACGCCGCCGCGATCAATATCGCCCACCAACAACACCGGGCAATCTGCTGCTTCCGCAAAGCCCATGTTGGCAATGTCGTTCGCCCGCAAGTTGACCTCCGCCGGGCTGCCGGCACCCTCTGCAATAATCACGTCGTAACGATCGCTGAGCGAGCGCCAGGCGTCCATCACCGCCTCCATGGCTTCGGCTTTGTAGGCGTGGTAATCCAGCGCGTCCATATTGCCGTGCACTTGCCCACGCAGAATCACCTGAGCACCGCAATCGCTTTGCGGCTTAAGCAATACCGGGTTCATGTCGCTGTGGGGCTCAATCCCGCAGGCCAGCGCCTGCAGCGCTGTGGAGCGGCCAATTTCACCGCCGTCTGTGGTTACCGCACTGTTCAGAGCCATATTCTGGGGCTTAAACGGTGCCACCGAAACGCCCTGGCGAGCCAGCCAGCGGCACAAGGCCGCGACGACAGTGGTTTTACCGGCATCTGAGGTGGTGCCCTGAATCATCAAGGTAGCCATGTTTAGAGCTCAACGCCCTTCTGAGCCTTGATACCCTGATCCTTAAAGGCGTGTTTCACCACGCCCATTTCTGTAACGGTATCCGCGATATCGATCAGCTCTTGCGGGGCGCTACGGCCGGTGACAACCACATGCTGCATCTCTGGCCGGGCCTGCAGGTCGTCCAGAACGCGATCCAGGTCGATGTAGTCGTACTTCAGTGCGATGTTGAGCTCATCCAGCAAAATCAGATCATAGCTGTCGTCCTGCAACATGCCTGCAACGATATCCCAGGCGGCATTGGCCGAAGCAACATCCTGCTCACGGTTCTGGGTCTCCCAGGTATAGCCTTGCCCCATTACGTGGTAATCCACATTGGGCAGATCCCGAAAGAACGCCTCTTCGCCGGTACTGAATGCACCCTTGATGAACTGCACAATGCCGACCTTCATGCCATGGCCAAGAGCACGGGCGACCATTCCAAAACCGGAGCTGCTCTTGCCTTTGCCTGGGCCGGTTAGCACCAGCAATATGCCCTGCTCTTTCTGGGCTTTAGCAATCCGTTCCTGCATGATTTTTTGTTTGGCTTCCATGCGGCGAGCATGGCGTTCAGGATCTTTCGCACGTTCACGCATTCGATAGTTCCTTCTCAGTTAACAGATGAAAGGGCTGGTCGCGGAATATCGCCGCCACCAGCTCCGGTGCGGAGGGGAAAGCGATGGGTAACAGGAATGAGTTCAACATGAGGACGTCAGGCTCCGCTGTTTCTGGCAGTCACCGTTCGCGCCGCGCAAGGACGGATAAGTCGCGGTGCCGCCCTTGCGGGCAGAATCGAAAGCCTCCCGCTGTTGCGGCTCCAACTGATCCGCCACCCAGTCCATCAACGGATGGTCCGGACGGGTGTGGCCGCTTCCGGGCAGGCCATGGTCGATGACATTACCAGCAAAGTCACGTACCAGAGATCTACGGGTGAAGACATCCACCTCCCAGAAACCACGCTTGGCAGCCAGCAAAGCGATCGCCTGCATATGAGTCTTGACGTGAACATTGTGACCCTCAGCCAGGAAGTCATCCAGGCCCAGCCCGTGGCGATCCTGAAAATACACCTCATTGACCTCATCCCAGACGCTGGAGCGAAGCACCTGCGGGCTGGTAATCTGCCAGCCCCAGAGGTTATCCAGAAAATCGCTGCCCATGGTACGGGCACCGGCATAACCGTGCTCCATTAACGGTGCCAGCCACTGCGGATTCAGATTGCGGGCGCGAAGCTCAACCTGCAATGCCCGCTGAAGTGAATCCACACGCGGGTTCTTTGGATCCTCGTACTGCAAAACCCGATTCTCCGGCGGTTCACCCCGCAGATGCTCTACCGCATTGGAAAGGCCGCCTTGAAAGTCGAAACCGTCGTCATTATCGAGCAGGCCGTACAAATGGCTGGACCGGCCCAGATAGGTTTTTCCTACAGAAAGCAACTGGCGGTCGAATGCCACGTGCGCCGGCTCACCCTGGCTTTCTTTACCGTAAACATGGCCCATCCGGCGGCGATAGGCATCGCCCAGTTGTTGCCGCCCCTGCCATGCACCGGTGCGGGTGGCCAGAGTATTAACCCCAGCTCCATAGGCGCCCGGCGCTGTACCAAACACCCTGTAGACAGCCTGTGTACCTGCATCCCGCGCCGACTGCCCAGCCACCAGCAGAACCCGCACATCGGCGACCCAGCGCGCGGCCACGCCATTGGTTTCAAGCGATTCACTGCCGCGCTCACGCAGGGCGTCCGGTAATACCGATAATGCCTGATCAAGAGCAGGAGCCAAATCCGGGTGGTCGGTTACTATCGTTTTTGCGGCGCCCGCCAGCGCGTAACGAGAGGCGAGATCCAGCCACTCCAGCTTGCTACCGTAAAGATCCCGGAAAAGCCCGGACGTGGTAAAGAGCACATTACGCCGAACCGGGTTATCAGTACCCGGCCCAGCCGGCAGTCGCTCCAGACCGTTAACAATGCCCCGGCTGTTCCAGACTGGACGGATACCCATGAGTTTCAGACCGAAGGCGATCATCACACCTTCGTCACGCACCGTGTCCGACGCCCAGAGAACCAACGCATCACTCTCATTACGCTGTCGGATACCGGTTTTTCCTGCTTTTGCGACCAGGTCCTCGGCCAACGACCAGGCAACTCGCGTCGGAATCAGGTCGTCAGACAAGGCATGGAAATTTCGCCCGGTGGGCAGAACCTCCGGTGTTCGTAACGGGTCATTGCCTTGCCCTGGCGCCACAAAACTGCCATTGAGCGCGTTCAGCCAGCTCTTTCGTTCCGCCGCCGGTGACGTTGCCAGCTTCTGTCGCCAGCTCGGTTCTGGTTTGCCTGATTTGCTTGCCATTGACGTCAGCATGGTGTCCAGCATCTCAGCGGTCCAGTCCTGACCAAACACGTGCAGCCCCAGAGGCATATAATGCTCCTGTATATCCGTCACATAGTGCCCGGCCTCGTGAACCAGCAATTCCGGCGACAGCTTATCTATCGAGATCTCGTCGGCGGAAAGCCCCATTTCATTGGCAATTTCATGCTCGATATCCTTGTCGATGTCCAGCACGGCAATTTTTTCCCGAAGCATTTCCAGCGCCCGCTCACGGGTAGGGCTGTCGGGTTCGGTGGCCGACTCCCACGTCTCCACTAACTGCCTTACTTCAAGCAGATCGTCATAAAGTTCAGTGACCGCCAGGGGCGGTGTCAGATGGCTGATCATGACCCCCAGCGCCCGGCGTTTGGCCTGTATGCCCTCGCCAACACCGTCCACAATGTAGGGATAGATCAGCGGCAGGTCACCACCCAGCAAATCCGGATAATCATCCTCGGTCAAGCCCGCACGCCGTCGTGGCAGGAATTCACGGGTGGAATGCCGACCCACGTACACCAGCGCGTCGGCCTTATAGTGATCCCTCAGCCAATGGTAGAAACCCACGTATTGGTGAGTGGGCGGGAAGGTGGTATTGGCGTGAAGCAGTTCTTCATCCACCTCCCAGCCTCTTGGTGGCTGCGGCCCAATAAAGATGTTGCCGAATCGCAGGCCGGGGAAGATCAGACGATCATTCACCACCATCGACTGCCCCGGTGCTTCACCCCAGCCTTTCAATCCAGGAATACCCGTGCCGGCCAGTGAAATTCGCTGAGCGTTCAGTTCGCTTTTGTGGCCGCCTTCTTTCAGGCGTTGGGTCCACAATGTCTCATAGTTATCAAGATGGGCGAGGGCTGTTGATCGATTGGGGTGTTTTACACGCCCAATCAAATTCCGAAGATCCTTCACTCCCCGATTCAAAATACCCAGGGCCAGGTCCTGCTCACCGAGCAGGTGGGCCTGTTCGAGACGCTCATGGAGATACCCCGTAGGACCATGGACCATTTCCTGCTGCACAACGTCCGGCAGGGATTGCAGATAACGTCGGTAGGTCTCCGCGCTCATCGACGGTACCTCGCTCGCCATTTCCTTCAACGAGCGTGGGTCATCCGGCAAGCTGACGCCCCGTTGTTGAATCAGGTCAAGCAAGGCTTCCGGGCTTTCAGGTATGGGGCCGGTGTTGTAGCCTTCAGCTTTCAACCAAGTCAGCATTTCAAACAGCGAGGCAGGAACATCCAGATTGTCAGCACCCACATTCTGGCGCCCCGGGGGATGGTTGTAATAAACAATGGCCACCCGTTTGTTGGCGTTATCTTTGGTTTGCAGCACCTGCCAGCGCTTAAGGCGCTCAGCCAGCGCGTCGACACGGTCCGGCACCGGTTGCGTCAGCGTCAGTGCAACGCCGGTCAGCGGATCAATCACCTCCGGCTCCGCCGTTGCCAGCACCATGGGCTGGCTGACGCCTTGAAGTTCCGGCATGGCCAGCTTGTAATGCACCTTGTCGGCGGGAATACCGTCGACGGAAAGCTGCCACTGATTGCGGGTTCGGGAAGCCAGCCTGAGACCTTTGATCACAGGCACGTTGAGACGGATCAGCTCTTTCGTCACCTGCCGGCGACCCTCACCTCCACCGATGGTGAAATCCTGCAGGCTGACAATGCCCGCTAGCGTCGCTGGCTGAATCGTTTCTTCCAAGGCGCGCAGGGCATCAAGGCTGGCACCGCCCCACCGGGAGAGAATAGCGAAGCACTGAAGATTTCGGACTTCCAGGGCTGCACAGGTATCGTCCAGCAAATCCTGGTCTCCGGGCCGGTCTCCGCTGTCAAGATCAAGAACCACTACTACCGGACCGTCGGTCAGCATCAATGCAGAAGCATCAGCGCTGGCTTCACCTTTCTGGTAATAGCGGATACTGGCACGGGGTTCGGGCTTACCGTAATCCATGTCGTGACCGGCCTTGGCCAACAGCCACCGTATCAGGCCATCAAGATGTTTCGGCGTCCGGCCCTGATAGAAAGCCCGGCCTTCCAGCCAGTCAGCCTGGCCCGGAAACATTGTCTGCCGATCTGCCAGATCATCACTGGCATCAACACCGGCCGCTGGGGCAGCAACCAACTCCCTGAGCCCAGCATCATCCAGCGCCCCCAATGGTTGATGACCATTGATCTGCGACAGCCGGGAAATACGCCAGTCACTGTTGATACCCAGCACCGGCAAATGCCCGGCGGCCTCATCCGCAGCCACCTCTTCTATCAGGCCGGCAAGGCGACCGACCTGGTCACCGAATACCGCCGCCAGCAGCAACGCATCGGCGCTTTTGAGCAGCTCGAGCACTTGTTGGTCACTCTGGATGGCCAGTTGCCCCGGGGTTCGCAGCAACACGCGGTGATCGGGGTTGCGGTCTAAAAAACGATGGGCGCCAGCGGCCAATTCCGCTGCTGAACGCTCCGAAACAATGCCTACGACGGTAGAAGCCAACAGCGATGGAGCCCAAAGCATCATCGTTATGGCCGTCAAAAAAGCCTTCAGGTATCGCATCAGCGGACGTCATCACGCACAGAGAACAACCCCGTGTTGGCAGCGGCGTATTGCTTGTAGAGCACGTTTTCCACATTGAGGCAGGCGGCCCGGTCGCTGGAAAATTCCCAGCCTGCCTGGAGGTGAATGGTGCGATTACGCATGATTTTTCTCGGAGTTGCTGGGAAATGTCAGTGACTGGCCGCGAAAAATAGCCGCCACAAGTCTCGGGGCCGAGGGGAAATAACCGTGGAAATAACTGGCAACCAGTCCGTTCTGCCAGAACACCGCCTCGCCGCCGGTGCCCGCCTGTTTGTGAGTACGCGCGGCAGGTTGCCAAGAAGTATCCAGAGTGGAGCGATGAAAGGTGTGGCCCCGCAACTCCCCTTGCTCCGCTGTCAGGCTGTGCATGCCCAGGCCCTGTAAGCGTTTGGCCATGGCCGAGCGACCGGGTACCAGGCCAAACAGCGAATGCACAACGCCCTCCTTGTCTGATAATTCTTCCGCGCAGGCCATCAGACCGCCGCACTCAGCGAGAATCGGTTTGCCGGCATCATAAAACCCACGAATCGCGTCTGCCATAGCGGTATTGTTGGCCAAAGTGCTGCCGTGAAGTTCCGGGTAGCCGCCAGGGAGCCACAGGGCGTCAGCCGGCGGCAACTGCGAGTCCGCCAGTGGGGAAAAATAGTGCAGCTCAGCCCCCATTGCCAATAACAGGTCTGTGTTCGCGCGATAGATAAAGCTGAATGCCAGATCGCGGGCAATGGCAATGCGCACACCGTTCAGTAAAGCCTCTGGTTTAACAGGCTCAGCCGAGGCAATCGTGACAGCCTTCGGTAGCTCACCAAGGCCGGCGGCTTCAAGCACAGCGGCCGCCACATCAAGCTGCTGGTCGAGGTTGTCCAGCTCTGCTGGTTGCACAAGGCCCAAATGACGGTCGGGAATGTTCATTGCCTCGTTTCTGGGAATGGCGCCCAGCAGGCTGATGCCCTTGGGCAGCCCTTCCCGCAGCATATCGCCATGGCGCGGGCTGCCAATTTTGTTCGCAATAACCTGATATACAGAGAGTTCGGGATCAAAACTGGCAAGGCCCAGAGCAATAGCGCCAAAGGTTTGCGCCATGCCCCCGGCATCAATCACCGGCAACGCCGGAATACCCATCAGTTTGGCCAGGTCAGCACTTGATGGGTCGCCATCGAACAACCCCATAGCACCTTCAATCAGGATAAGGTCAGCTGTTTTCGCGGCTTCCGCCAATCGCCACCGACATTCATCTTCGCCGGTCATCCAGGGGTGAAGTTGATAAACTGGGTTTCCTGATGCCACTTCCAGCACCATCGGGTCCAGATAGTCCGGGCCGTGTTTGAACACCCGAACCTTACGCCCGGCATTGCGATGCAAGCGCGCCAGCGCAGCTGTCACCACGGATTTACCCTGCCCGGAGGCGGGAGCGGTAATCATCACCGCCGGTACGGCTTTACTCATTGGCTTACCATTTTCATAAAGTGAGTTAAGAGGACACTGGCACGAACACGGGGGCGCCATCAGCTTCTACCGTGATCAATTTCTGGTTATACAGTTTCTCAAGTGCCGATGACTTAAGCATGGAATCAGCGGGGCCCCAGCACGCGTCGCCGTTGGTGTATAACAACAGGACATGGCTACACCAACGTGCAGCCAGATTCAGATCGTGCAGGCACATAAAAATGGTTTTTCCATTACCCGCTTGCTGCCGAAGCAAGTGCATCACTTTGACTTGATGGTGCAGGTCCAGATGATTGGTGGGCTCATCGAGCAGCCAGACATTGGGGTTTTGAGTCATCAGCGTGGCGATAGCAACGCGTTGCCGTTCACCGCCAGACAGCGTGTTCAGCAATCGACCGGACAAGTGGTTAACATCCAGCGAGGCCAGCGCTTGCTGCGCGCGCGCCTGATCGTCAGCTTGCTCACTTTCCCACGGCGACAACCAGGGGTGCCGGCCTATCAGAGCGGTTTCCATAACCGTCGCCGGAAAACTGTCATGCCGCTCCTGAAACACCAGGCCAATCTGGCGGGCAATATCACGGCGCTTCAGTTGTGCGAGCGGCGTGTCATTCAACATTACCCGGCCACTACGGGCAGGAAGTAAGCCCGCGAGTGTGTGAAGCAAAGTGGTTTTACCCGCACCGTTAGGGCCAAGCACACCCCAAGTCTGGCCAGGCTCGATATCCATGTTCAAAGCATAGCCGTCAGGCCTTCCCGGTACATTGATAACCAAGTCACGAGTGCGCAGCTTACTCATCAGCGACTCCGGTGTAGCAGATACAGGAAGGTAGGCACCCCCAACAAGGCGGTAATCACGCCGACGGGCAACTGTTCGGGCGCAATCACCGTCCGTGCCAACGTGTCCGCCAGCACTAACAAGGTGCCGCCCGCCAGGGCACAGGCTGGCAGAATAATGCGCTGATCATTGCCCAGTACCAGCCGGAGCATGTGAGGCACAATCAGGCCAACAAAGCCGATACTGCCAGCCGTTGTAACTGCAGTCGCTGTCAGCAGGCTCGCGAGAATATAAATTGTCCACTCCAACGGCCGTACAGATACACCAAGCGCTGCTGCCTGCATGGGCCCTCGCGCCAGCACATTCAAATTACGGGCAAGGGGTAGAACCAGCACAATGGATAAAGCCAGTACGATCAACGGTGGCCAAGGTGTACGGGCATAGGAAACATCACCCATCAACCAATACAGCATGCCGGGAAGCTTGTAAGAAGGGGTAATGGCCAACATGAGAGTGATTACAGCGCCCCAGCCCGCGGCAACCACTACGCCTGTTAGCAAAAGGCGTGAGGGAGTCCAACTGCCGGTGCCGTGAGCAAGACCGAACACCAACACAGTGGCCAGCATAGCGCCGGCGAAAGCTGAGCCGGATATCAGCAGGGTTCCCATACCAGTCAACATGGCCAGCAGCGCCCCTACTGCGGCACCACCCGACAACCCCAGTACATACGGGTCAGCCAGTGGGTTACGGAGTAATACCTGCATAAGAGCCCCTGCCACGGCAAGCAGTCCACCGGTCGCAAAGGCCGCAAGCGTGCGAGGCAAACGCAGATCCCACAAAAGCGTCCGATGCAGCGCACTGCCTTCGCCCTGAATGACGTCCAAAAGACCAAGGGGAGGAATAGTCACACTACCCAAAGCCAGGGCCAGCAACACGGCCGCCAAAGCCACCACACCAAGGCAAAGCAGAGAGCGGATCATCGATTGCGAACCCGCAAGTTCTCATTCATATCATCAACGTTCACGGGCAATATCCAGCTTTTGACAGATTAACTGGCTGGCTTCAAGAAGCCTGGGAGTAGGCCTCGAAATGGGGGATGCAGGGACAAAGAACAGGTTACCCCGGGCAACTGCACTCATCCCGGAATAGTCCTTCCAGTGATCGAGTTCGTCATCACTGGCGCCCTCTACACTTCCGGCCAGGATGACATGAGGGTCGGCCTGCAGCACGACTTCTGCGCTGATTCTGGGAACCAGACGTGGCATATCACCAAATACGTTTATGCCACCGCACAGCTGCAACACCTTGCCAATCAAATGATCGTTGCTGACCGTCATCAAAGGCGTTTCCCATACCTGATAAAAAACAGGTATGGGTTCAGCACTAAGGTATTTCTCAGAAATCTCTGCAATACCTTTGCGGAAGCGTTCAGCTTCTGCAAACCCTTCTTTTTCCGTTCCTGCCAATACAGAGAGCCGTTCAATAACGCTGGAAACCCCTTCGAATGTCCGAGGTTCTATGGAAAACAGGGGCACACCAAGCTCATGCAGCAGCTCGACCTGCGCAGGCGGGTTACCCGTTACCCAGGTAACCACCAGATCCGGCTTAAAGGCCAGCAGAGCTTCCAGATCTATGCGGGTGTGATTGCCAACCAAAGGCAACTTGAGCGCGGCAGGAGGGTAGTCACTGTAGTTAACAACAGCGACTACCTTGTCGCCAGCACCCGCCGCAAACATAAGCTCGGTGGCTCCGGGCGACAGAGTAACTATTCGTTTGGCCGGTTCTGGCAGGCACACTTGCGCACCCTTCTCATCTTCAGCACACACCTCTGCCCACACCATCACAGGCAGGAACAGAAGCACGCAAAGCAGTGCCTTAACCGGCCAGTAAGTCATAATTCAGCTCTCACTCAGCGGAAATCATAACGTACGGCAAGCATGCCAGTGCGGCCCGCAGCGATGTAGTTCTGAGTGGCAGATCTCCGGGCAGTTGAATACTCTTTGTCAAGCACGTTTGTCAGAGTCAAACGCGCACTCCAGTCAGGGGCAAAATTCCAACCTGCGCGCAGATCCAAGGTCGCAAAGCCTGCCAACCGATTGGTGTTTGCAGCATTATCGTACCGATCGCCCTCTGCAACCACCGAGCCGCCGAATACGAAATTGCTGATCGACTTGTCCAGGTCAATACGAGCGGTCTGGCGTGTGAGGCGCCTTAGCTGATTGCCGGTTTCCCGATCTTCCGGGTCCATGTAAGTCAGCGCAACCGCTGTGCGCCAGCCGTCTAACTCATAGCCTGCTGAGACCTCTGCACCGCGGATTCGTGCCTCGTCGACGTTCAATGTGGTATTCACACCGCCAATCACCCCAGAGCTGATCAGGTTATCAATGTCCATCTGATAAACCGCCAGATCCCAGAACCAGGCGTGGTAATTTCCGCTGACTCCCAGTTCATAGCTTTCTGATTTCTCCGGCTCCAGATTGGGGTTGCCCTGATATAAAAACCCAAAGCCAAAGTCCGTGAACGGAAAATAGAGGTCGTTGAAAGTAGGGGCACGGAAGGCCGTACCGTAACTGGCCCGTACACGATGAGAACGATCAAACCTGTAGCCCAACGCCAACCCGCCCGTTTCCTGGGTACCGTAGGCTTCATTATCATCGCCGCGCAGGCTTAGCTGAGCATCAACCGGGCCAAAATTAAGGCGTAACTGACTGAACACGGCAGTGTTCGTTCTACTGGTTTCGTTGAAGTCTTGAGTACTGCTGACCTCGTCCTGCTGCAGCTCTGCGCCGATAACCAGTTCGTGGACACTGTAGGAGAAAGTGTTTTCCCATCTGGCCTGTTGCAGGCGAGTGTCGTAATAATCTTCACTGCCATCATCACTAAACGTTTTTTCGTCATCCTGTGACTCGGCAAACTGGATACTTGTCTGCCAATAGTCATTCAGCGGCGTCATCAGCCCAAAGCCAACAGTACGGATCGTGTAATCCGTATTGCCACCCTCGTATTCGGTGTTACCCTCGGACTGCATGAGCATAACGCTAGCTTCACCACCATTATCGAAATCGTGAACAACCCGACCAAGCCCGGAGGTGTTACGGAAGCCTCTGTCATCGCCATTTTCAACAATGGCTGTACCGTCTGTTTCCTTGTGCAGGCCACTCAGGCTGAATCGCGTATTGCCAGCCGAACCGGAAACACCTGCGCTCACCTTCTGGGTGTCAAAATTACCCGCCCCCGCTTCAACCCAACCTCGATTCCCATACTTTGGGTCCAGCGTGAAAGCCTGCACTACACCGCCCATAGCATCTGCGCCATAAAGTGAACTGCGAGGGCCTCGCACAACCTCCACTCGCTGAACGAGCTCGGTCGGAATGAATTGCCATGGGGCCCCGCCACCCGTCGCCGAATGCAGTTTTACACCATCAAGTAGGAAAACCGTTCCCGCATTCTGGACACCACGGGTGTACACGCTCGTTGTTTTGCCGAACGAGCCGTTACCTGTAACGTTAATACCTGGTTGACCGCGCAAAAGATCAGAGAAATCAGCCGGTGCCTTGGAGCGAATTTCTTCTTCATCAATAACCGCAACGGACGCAAGGCTCTCACCGACAGTTTTTGGGCCAAGCGTTGCGGTGACAACAATCGGGTCTAGTTGCGAGGTTTCGGCCTCCTGAGCGACGGCAATCGAGAGGGGACTAAATGCAAAAGGCAGTACCAGAGCACCAGTAATAGATCGGGAAACGTTCATTTAATACACTCGCAGACACACCACGCGCACCCGCATGGCTGATTATTAAGTGCTGCAAAGGCGAGCGAAGCCCGGTAACAAACAGGCTGAAGCATTACAAATGGGTGGGGAAATTCCGTAAGACAGGCCGGTGTTTACCCACCGCAACTGCCCTCCGCAGCGTTCGGTGTGTTTGCAGGCCGGTCTCCGGACTTGTGAGTTGTAATACTGACCAGCGTAAGCCTTCCCATGCTTGTGCACAGTGGCATCTCTCTTCGCCAATCACTCACTTACCGTTGCGGGGGCAGTGCCGGACTTTAACCGGCTTCCCGTTTCACTGTTGTAACGACGATGATTGCATCACAACAGCACCTACAAACGCAGGGCAAGGCTAACAATGCGTTAATATTTGGTCAATGACTAATCACAAGTCTTTCCAGCCAGAGCCATCTCCAGCCTACGCCATTGCCCCTCGTTCGCCGCCAAACCAAACCTCAACATTCCCGGATGCTCAAAGGCTCTGACCAACACCCCTTGTGCAGCAAGCTGATCCGCCAGCGACTGCGGGCTATCACTAGGAACTGTCTGAAATAGCGCGCTGCCGCCTGCCACAGCATGCCCGGCTGACTGCAATACTTTCCGCAACCTACCAGCATCGTGTTGCAGGCGGGTGCGGGCTTGCCGCTGCCACGCTGTATCGCTCAGCGCCTGAGCCATCACAAAACGAGCCGGCCCGCCAAGCGGCCAAGGGCCGAGCACTCTCATTAAAGCATCGCCAACTGCAGTGCCCGTCAGCACAGCCCCGGCACGCACCCCCGCCAATCCAAAAAACTTTCCCAACGAACGAAGCACAATCAACCCCGGCCGGCCGGCATGAGAGCACAGACTGAATGCCGGCGTAGCATCCATAAATGCTTCATCCACAACCAGCCAGCCACCGCGTTTTTGCAGGCGCTGATGCCAACGCAACAACGTCGAGGGCGGGATTATTTCCCCGGTGGGGTTATTGGGGTTAATCCAAACCAGCACATCCAGCTGATTCAACCAACGATCATCGCAACCTGAAGCGCCACAACGGGTTTGCTCAGGCCCTATGGGGATAACTGTGTGGCCAGCGTTTTGCCAACTATGCCCATGTTCACGATAGCCAGGCACAGGTATGCCAACGCAACAGGGTTTGCGCAATCTCGGCAAAGCCATAATCGCCGCCTGGCTACCTGGCACAGGCACGCAAGCCGACGACGAGGGCGCCCCTGACCAATTCCGAATAACCTCTTCCAGCCCATCATCGGCTTCTGGCAATCTTTGCCATAGTTCAGCCGGTATATCGGGTACCGGCCAGCCAATTGGGTTGATACCTGTGGACAAATCCAGCCATTCTGAGCGGGGAATGCCCCAGCGCTCTGCCGCTTTATTCAACCGCCCACCGTGTTCCAGCATCATGATTAACGAACCACTAAAAATATAAGCGCTGTAACTACCAGAACACCTCCAAGCCAGAGCCAGGCTCCGTGCCGAACCAGTGCAATCGCCGCTTCTACACTGGCTGCGTTTGCAGCCTGAGTGCCTCCCAAAACTGGGCGATGTTTAACACCGGAAGGATAAGGCGACGGCCCGCCAAGTCGCACGTTCAATGCACCTGCTCCCGCTGCCATAACTGCCCCGGCGTTTGGACTATCCCATTGTGGCGCCTGAGTTCGCCAGCACCACCAAGCCCGTGTGCGCTCGCCCAGCAGCAGATAGGTGAGTGCTGTCAGCCGAGCGGGCACCCAACCCATCACGTCGTCTAGCCGTGCCGCCACTCGGCCAAAATACAGAAACCGTGGATTGCGATAACCCCACATGGCATCCAGGGTGTTCACCATTCGATGCATGACTACCCCCGGAATACCGGCAACCAGAAACCAGAACAAACTGGCAAACACGGCATCCGCTCCGTTCTCCAGCATGGACTCAGTCGCCGCAGCAGCCACGCCCTGCTCGTTCAGTGCGCTGGCCTTACGGCTTACAATGCGGCTTACCTGATCACGAGCTTTTTCAAGGTCACCCTGCCGTAATGGCTCAGCTACAGCTTTACCATGTTCCGCCAGCCCACGAAGAGAAAGGGCCAGCCATAGGGTTACCGCCTGGGCCAACAGCAGCAGCACCCCATCGAGAGCCACTGAAATCCATATGGCCAGACCCAGCATGGGCGCAGTCAGCAAAAACACCGAAAATAGTCCAGCCAAAAGACTTCGCCATGGATTACCCGGGGCGGTGTTGAGCCGTTTTTCCACACCGGTGGCCAAGCGCCCGAAGCCGACAACCGGGTGCAGGTGGCGCGGCTCACCCATCAGGTGGTCAAAGGCGAGAGCAAGCACACAGACAATCAACGGAGCGAATAACAACACAGGTGTTCCCGGGCTGGTCAGAAGGTGAAGCCGTCAAGCCTACCTGATTCCACTCAGTCGGAGTATGATCCCGCTCCATATTGTATTGAACCCAAGCCCTGGCCACCGTAACAACACGCTACGCTGTTACGGCCTATTGATGTCTGAAGGTATGTGACATGTCGTTTCCCAGCAGTTGGATCACCCCTCCCCAGCAACCCGAAGCCCGCTTTTTTGAGCAGGCCGCGCGGCGTCAAAGTGTGCTGACCAAGCCCGTAGGCTCCTTGGGCAAGCTGGAAAACGTGGCTGTTCAGCTGGCCGGGCTTCAGGGCACAGATACTCCAACACTTGAACGCATCCAGATCAGTGTATTTGTGGGGGATCACGGTATTTGTGAGGAAGGGATTTCCGCCTACCCACAAGCGGTGACCGCCCAGATGATCGCCAACTTTGCCAATGGCGGTGCGGCAATCAGTGTGCTGGCCAAATCACTGGGTGCACAGCTGGAAGTTGTAAACCTTGGTACGGTATCCGACGTGGCTCCCGGTTTACCCGGTGTCATCGACGCACACATTGCTCCGTGCACCCGCAATTTTGCGGAAATCGATGCCATGACAACCGAGCAGGTGTGCGCCGCCCTGAACCACGGCGATGCAACCGCTCAGCGCGCCGCGGATAAAGGCTGCCAATTGTTCATCGGCGGCGAAATGGGCATAGGCAACACCACCTCTGCCACGGCAATTGCCTGCGCGCTAATGAGCAAAAACCCCATGAAGCTGGCCGGCCCAGGTACAGGTTTGAACCTGGCCGGTGTGCGCCATAAAGCCGAAGTTATTATCAGCGCCCTGCAACGCCACGATATTGATGATGATGGTGAGGATGCCATGGCGGTGCTCAAAGCTTTCGGCGGGTTTGAGATTGCCGCGCTGGCGGGCGCCATTGCTGGCTGTGCAGCACGATCCATCCCGGTGCTGATTGATGGTTATATTGTTTCTGTTGCCGCGTTAATTGCCGTAAGCCAGCAGCCAGAGATCCGCCCCTGGCTAATGTTCGCACACCGATCTGCAGAGCCAGGCCACCAAGCCATTCTGACTGCATTGAATGCAGAGCCACTGCTTGATCTTGGCATGCGCCTTGGCGAGGGTAGCGGTGCTGCCGCGGCCATTCCGCTGTTTAGAATCGCCTGTGAACTGCACAACAATATGGCCAGTTTTGAAGACGCTGGCGTTAGTAATAAAGAGCAGCAATAAAGGGGCTTTAACAATGGCTAACTGCACCACCGTGTTTGATCTTATTCGCCACGGAGAGCCTGAAGGTGGCCCCATGTATCGTGGCAGTAAAGACGACCCGCTAAGCGAAGCCGGCTGGCAGCAGATGCGAAGCGCTATTGCCAAAACCGACCATTGGGATGCCATCGTTACGTCACCCATGCTGCGCTGCGTTCACTTTGCTCAAGAGCTGGCAGACAACTATGGGATTCCGCTACACAAGGATGAACGCTTGCGGGAGATCAACTTCGGAGAATGGGAAGGGCGCACGGCCGATGAGGTGATGGCCAGCGATGGCGACAGGCTCAGTGAGTTCTGGGCCAACCCCGTAGTCTGCACGCCGCCAGGCGGTGAACCAGTCAGGGATTTCAACCACCGTGTGGTTGAGAGCTGGCATCATTGGCAACAAGAGCTTGCAGGCCAGAATGTACTGATCGTTTGCCATGGCGGCGTGATCAGGATGATTGTTGCAGATGCGATGAACATAGCCCTGGAGCACTCGTTCTCCAGCTTGGCCACGCCTTACGCCTGCCGAAGCAGAATACAGGTAGACACTTCACACCACGGGCGCTTTCAGAGCCTTATAGCGCACGGAGTGATCAAGGCTTTAACACCATAGGCAGTCCGGCGATACTCATCACCACTCTGTCGCTCACCGCTGCCAGTGATTGATTCAGCCAGCCCAGCTCATCCGCAAAGCGGCGGGTGAGCGGGTCCATTCCTATCGTACCCAACCCAACTTCGTTGCTTACGATCACCAGTTTGCCGGGATAATGGTTTACCTGTTCTAAAAACGCCTCCCGTTCCCGGGCAAAAGTTTCCTCGCCTGCGTGCAGAAGATTACTCAACCACAAACTCATGCAGTCCACCAGCAAACATGGCGGGTCTTGACTTAGTGCATGGCGGGCAAGCACCGCAGCCAGGGCGAGAGGCTCTTCCTCAAGACCCCACTCTGCCGGGCGCTGCTGCTGGTGGCGCTGAATACGCATCCGCATTTCGTCGTCCCCAGCTGTCGCAGTTGCCAGGTAAACCACTGAGTTGTGTGTGCCAGAAGCCAACCGCTCCGCAAGCGCGGTTTTACCCGAGCGGATGCCGCCAAGAACGAAGGTATGCATGATGTTTGGTTATTTCTCCCAAGGCCAAGCTGGTATGTTAACCGGCCAATACGCTACAACGCAAAAAGCTCCGCAAACGGGATCGCACGAATAGGGTCTTTCTACAAAGGCCGCACCGCCCAACCGGCGGTTTCTGCTATAGTTTTGCCTAAGCGTTATTTAATTCCATCCGGGAGACAGCATGCAGGCTGAACTGATCGACATCCGTAACCATCTTATTCAGCATGCCCCGTTTGATGACATGCCGGAGGAGCTGATAAATGAGCTCACCGCCAGCATTGAAATCAGCTATGTGCGGGCTGGAACCCAAATAACCGAAACCGGGCAAATCAGCACCCACCTGTACTACGTTCGCAGCGGTGCCGTGGAAATTTTCCGCCGCTCCGGCGAGCTCTATAACCGCATAGGTGAAGGCGCAATTTTCGGCCAGTTTGGCCTGCTAATGCGGGGCCAGGTAAGGTTTCCGGCCCGGGCGCTGGAAGACAGCCTGCTTTACCGCGTGTCAGCCGACGTGTTCCTTAACCTGTTTGAAAGCGACGAGAATTTTGCGGACTTTGTGGAGATAGAGGACCGTAGCCGTTTGCGCTCAGCCGTCTCCCGCCGGGAAAAATCCAACACACTGATGACATCCCGCGTTAGCCGCCTGATTTCCCGGAAAACCGTCTCGGCACCCACCACCGTGCGGCTGCAAGAAGCCGCACGCATCATGACAGATAACAGCGTGTCCGCTTTGTTGTTGATGGACGGCGAAGGCGACAATGAGCGCCTTAGGGGCATCATCACCGACCGTGACCTGCGCATACGGGCTGTTACCGAGGCCCTGCCTTCCGAAACACCCATCAGCGACATCATGACCGAAGGCCTGATAACTATTCGTGCCAGCAGCTACATTTTCGAGGCCATGCTCACCATGCTGCATAACAACGTGCACCACCTTCCGGTAATGGACGGCCATGAAGTCCGTGGCATGATCGCGCTTGCAGACATTGTGAGGTATGAAAGCCAGAGCAGCCTGTATCTGGTTAGCAATATCTACCACCAGCAGAATGTAAAAGGCCTGAAGAAGATCAGCAACGATGTCCGCGACAGCTTTGTGCGCATGGTCAATGAAGATGCCAACTCACACATGATAGGCAGCGCCATGGCCGGCATTGGCCGCAGCTTCACCCAACGCTTGCTCGAGCTGGGAGAGGCAGAGCTGGGGCCGCCTCCGGTACCCTACTGTTTCATGGCTCTGGGCTCCATGGCACGGGACGAGCAACTGGTGGTGACAGACCAGGACAACGCCATGATTCTGAGCGACAATTTTGTGCCGGAAGAGCACGATGCGTATTTTCTGGCGCTGGCGAAATTTGTGTCTGACGGCTTGGCGGAGTGTGGTTACACGTATTGTACCGGGGACATCATGGCCACCAATCCAAAGTGGCGCCAGCCATTGAAAGTTTGGCGAAATTATTTTACCGACTGGATTGAAAACCCCAAGGCGGAAGCCCTGCTAAACAGCAATATCTTCTTTGATCTTGATGGCATTTACGGCCGCACGGAGTTTGCCGAAGAGCTCAAGGCTCTGGTTGCAGACAAAGCCAGCAACAGTCAGCTTTTCCTGACCCTGATGGCGCGAAATGCGCTCAATCGAACGCCCCCTCTGGGTTTCTTTCGCACTTTTGTACTTGAGGAAGACGGCAAACATCAAAAAACCTTCAACCTCAAGCGCCGGGGCACCGCCCCGCTGTCCGATCTGCTGCGGATCCACGCGCTGGCCTGCGGCTCGCAGGCACAGAACTCCTTCGAGCGTTTGAAAAGCATCGGCAAAACCAAACTGATTATGGAAGACGACCTGAGCAACCTGAGAGACGCTCTGGAATTCATTTCTATTGTGCGTATCCGCCACCAGGCGCTGACTCTCGAGGCGGGAGGAGAGCCAGATAACAATGTGCGGCCAGAAGACCTGTCTCCGTTTGAACGCAGCCATCTCAAAGATGCGTTCCAGGTTGTCAGCAACGCCCAGAAGTTTCTGAGGTTCCGTTACAACTCCCAGGCGACCCGGCATGTCTGATACCCAATCCATGCCCGACACCCTTAAGCGCCTGCCATGGCCAGAGCAATACGAGGCCCTGGCAAAGAGTGCCAAGTCGCCTGTGCTAAAAGCCTTTTATGAGGCCGGCTGTGTCGACCCGGATACACCGGTATCCGAGGTTTCCATGGTGGCACTGGACTTTGAGACTACCGGCCTGGAAGCAGATGAGCACTCTATCGTAAGCATTGGGCTGGTGCCCTTCACTCTCGATGCTATTGCGCTTGGCCAGGCAAAGCACTGGGTGGTGCGCCCCAAGCTGCCGCTGCATCAGATGTCGGTAACCTTTCATGGCATCACCCACGCAGACATCAGCGACGCTCCAGACCTGTCAGAAATACTTGAGGACGTTTTTGCCAGCCTGAACGGCCGCATTCCGGTGGTGCACTACAGGCACATCGAACGGCCTTTCCTGGATGTGGCGCTGCAGTATCGCCTTGATGAGGGTATTCGCTTTCCTGTTGTCGATACCATGGCCATTGAGGCGCACCTGCACCCGGATCGACAGCCTTCGTTTTTGAAACGCCTGGTGGGGGAGAAACCGGTATCTATCCGCCTCGCAGACAGCAGAAAACGCTATGGGCTGCCTCACTACGCCGCCCATAACGCTCTGATTGATGCCATTGCCACTGCGGAACTGCTGCAGGCCGAGATACTTCATCACTTCAGCCCGCAGACACCTATTGGCGACTTGTGGCTTTGAGGCTCTCCTGGTCCGCTCACGCTCTACTGCGTTGCATTCACCTGGGCAATCAAGTTGCCATAGCCCGCACCAGCCATGTCTTCCAGCGGAATGAACTTCATTGCGGCTGAGTTCATGCAGTAGCGCAGGCCTGTGGGCGCTGGGCCATCGTTAAATACATGCCCAACGTGTGAGTCGGCAAAGCGGCTGCGAATTTCGGTGCGCTTCATGAAGAACCCGTTGTCTTCCTTTTCTACAACCATGTCCGAACTCAGCGGGCGAGTGAAGCTCGGCCAGCCGGTACCGGATTTAAACTTGTCGCGGGAAGAAAACAGTGGCTCACCTGACACAACGTCTACATAGATCCCCGGGCGCTTGTTATCCCAGTACGGATTGCTGAATGCGCGCTCAGTGCCGTCATTCTGTGTGATTTCATACTGAGTGCTGGTAAGGCGCTGCTTCAGGACTTCGCTGCTTGGTTTAACGAACGTCTCTGGGTCAAAGCCCTTCATCTCAGCTGCACTGGTGTTTTTCTCGTTAGCACCGTTTTCCATGTTGCTATCCGGCTTGAACTGGCTGAAGTCCAGCTCATAATCATCACCATAGACATCTTCAATAAACTGATAACGGCCCGAGTTGAAGGTGTAAAACTTGTAGCGCACCGGATTCTTTTTGTAGTAATCCTGGTGATACTTCTCGGCCGCATAAAAGGTTTTCAGTGGCGTAATCTCGATCACCACCGGCTTATCGTATATGCCCGAGGCCTGCAGTTCTTTCTTGGCAGCTTCAGCTAAACGCTTCTCCTCAGCGTTCTGGTAGAAAATCGCCGGGCGGTATTGCTTGCCGCGGTCAACAAACTGGCCGTTGGCATCCGTCGGGTTCATCATCCGCCACAGGCCTTGCAGCAACCCTTCGTAAGTAATTTCTTTCGGGTCGTAGTAAACCTGCACTGCTTCTGTGTGCCCGGTACTGCCAGAGGCAACTTGCTGATAGGTAGGGTTGAGTTCATCCCCACCTGCGTAACCTGAAACGGCCTCCACTACGCCGGGAATCTTCTCGTAGCCCGACTCGACGCACCAGAAGCAACCACCTGCAAAGGTCGCAACCTTCAGGCCTGGGTCTGATGGCGCATATTCATTAGTGTTGGCCGTACTTTTCTCTGCCGTGGCAACGGCGGCATAGAAGGCGCCAGTAGCCGCAATAAGCAGCGCGGCGACCATTGCGAGTGTTTTTCGGTTCATAACAACTCTCCTGAGAGTAGTGTTCAGAGGCATCTTCAGTAGCCATACTATCGCCGTGGTTTCACCAAAACGTTCCCTAAGTCTTACGAATCTATAACGCTGTGGATTCATTTGCCTGTGAATCAACCAGTGGCAACCAGAAACGGAACGTTGCCCCCGCCCCTGAACGGCTTTCTACAGAAACCCGCCCATGCTGTAATTCCGCCATCCGGCGTGCAATCGCAAGGCCCAACCCGGCGTGGCCGGTTCGGCTGGCGCCAGGCGCCTGGTAAAACGGATCAAAAACGTGGTCGATATCCGCTGGGGCGATGCCATCGCCGGCATCCGCCACACAGATTTCAACGCCTCCGATGCTCGTTGTCACACTCAACTTTACTTCTGCTCCCCTCGGTGAGTGGTCCACAGCGTTACCTATCAAGTTATCCAGTACGCGCTCAGTCATCGCGATATCTGCAAGCGCCATCGCAGGCTGCACGGTGCTAATACTCAGTGCGACGCCCGCCTGTTCTGCCTTCGGCCTGTGTTTCTGCACCACATCGTGCAACAGCTCTGCGGGCATGAATGGCTCTGCAAAAGGCTGCCGTTCGCGAGCATCCAGTGCCGCCAACTCAAACAATTCGTCTACAAGTTTGCTGAGGCGAAGGGTCTCTGCCAGTGCCACACTCAGAAAACGCCGGCGTTCGTCTGGATTCAGTTCCTGCTGCTTCATCCCCAGCGTTTCCAGGTAGCCTTGAATGGACGCCAACGGTGTACGCAAATCGTGTGACACTTGAGCCACCAGCTGGCGGCGCTGATGATCTTTGTCTTTTAACAGTTCCAGCTGGCCGGCAATACGTTCTGCCATTTGATCGAACCGGGTTGCCAGGTAATCCACATCGTCCCCGGGAACACCGGGCCCTTCTGTACTATCAGCCCTTGAGATGTCTTTTGCCTCCGCCTCAAAAGCTTCTACGCGAGCGGTCAACCGTGACAGGCGCCGCGTTAGCAGCCGGAAAAATAAAAGGCCCGCCAACAACCCTACAAAGAGGCTAATGGCCAAGGCACCGCCGCCCATCCGCAATAAACGATCGCTGTGTACCATGCTCTCCGCAAAATCGTATTCTTCACCCCGAAGCACAACATACAGGTAGCCCGTGGGATGTTCGGCGCTGGGCACCGGGGTGACCGAAAACACTTTGTGCCGATCATGGCTGCGCGGGTCATCGCCTTGTATCGGGTAGGCATCCGGGTTGCTCAACAATTTTTGAATTGGCGCCAGCGCCACATGTTTGCGTTTAATCTTCGCAGGATCGGCGGAGTACGAAAGAATGCGCCCGTCCTGATCCAGCAGGTAGATCTCGATGCTGGGGTTTATGCTCATGTAAAGATCAAACAGGCGCTTCAGTTCACTATGGTTAATCTTGCCATCAGTAACCAGGTTACGATCGGAAACCAGATGGCTTGCCAGATCACGATTGAGCGCTTGATTTACAGCCGCGTTGTACTCGCGCACTGAGTACAGACTCAGCACGGTAAACAGGCCACCAACAATCACCAGCAATAGAAATAAGCCAAGGGCCAGGCGGGCGTAGAGGGTTTGAAACAAAGGGCGGGGCATAAATTAGTCCAGAAACCGGTAACCGACACCCCAAACCGTCTGGACATAGACGGGTTCGGCGGCGTTGGTTTCAATCTTGTTGCGCAAACGATTGATATGAGTGTTCACGGTGTGTTCATAGCCTTCATGGTTATACCCCCACACCGCATCTAGCAACTGCGCCCGGCTGAACACGCGCCCACGGTGGCAAGCGAAGTGCCAGAGCAGGTCGAACTCCCGGGCCGTAAGCTCCGCTTCGCTGCCCTGCACAAACACCCGGCGCCGCACAGGGTCTATTCTGAGCCCTTCCACTTCCAGCTCTTCAGCCTTCTCTTGATCAGTCGCACGCTCGGCAAGCGCATCTACCCGCCGAAACAGGGCTTTGATGCGAGCCGCAAGCTCCGCCACGCTGAAAGGCTTGGTCAGATAATCGTCCGCGCCCATCTCCAAACCAAGAACCCGATCCAGCTCGGTGCTTTTTGCGGTCAGCATAAGCACCGGAACATACCCCGGAATCGCACGGATTTCCCGGCATACAGAAAGCCCATCCAGGCCAGGCAGCATAAGGTCGAGAACAACCAGGTCGATGCCACCCTTTTGAAACCGCTCAAGGCCGCTATCCCCACGATCCATAAGAACCGGCTGCATATCCAGATCCTTGACCTGCATACTCACCAGTTCGCCAATCCCGGGATTGTCTTCAATAATCAGTACCGTGCGTGTCATGTCGCTCCGACCCATTGGCCTGTGTTGTGCAACCAGCCCGTTGTGCTGAGGTTTATTTATGCAGTTTAGCGTGAAACCTTCACAAATCTGTCACGCCGGGTAACTCTCTGCAAAACCCCTGCAAACCCTCTGCCAGCGACGGCGTGGTTTCAATGAACACCAGCGAAGACTGATTTTTGCCCACAAAAAAGCCCGGAGAGACCACTGCTGCCTTCCGGGCTTTTTGCTTCCTGTGCTGTTACACCAGCAAGTTGTAAGCAAATACGATCACAACAGCCACTGGCGTCACATAGCGCAGCAAGTTTAGCCATAGAGCGAATGTACCTTCACCCAGTTCCAGATCCGCCTTCAGTGACTCCTTGGCAACAAACCAGCCCACAAAGATAGCCGTCAGCAAGCCCGACAGTGGCAGCAGAATGTTGGCCGTAAAGAAATCCAGCAAGTCGAAAATCGTTTTGCCTTCAAAGCGTGCAAACATATCAAGGGGCGCAACATCTGCCCACACGTTCAGCGACAAGATAGAGGCAATCCCCAGCAGCCAGCAAAGCAGGCCAACGAAAATGGCACTGCCCGAACGCTCCATGCTGGTGTTTTCCTCTACCCACTCAACCACCGGCTCCAATAGAGAAATGCCCGATGTCCAAGCTGCAAACAGCAGCAATATGAAGAACAATGTGCCAAACAGGCCCCCCATGGGCATGTTTCCGAACGCCAATGGAAGGGTCTGGAATATCAGGCCAGGGCCCGCACTAGCCTCAAGGCCGTTAGCAAACACCACCGGGAAAATCGCAAGGCCGGCAAGCAACGCAACAACGGTATCCATCAGCGCTATGGTAACGGCGGTACGCCCGACAGCCACATCACGCCCAAGATATGAGCCATAAGCCATCATAATGGCCATGCCCAGGCTTAGGGTGAAAAACGCATGCCCCAGAGCAATCAGCACACCATTAATGGTTAACGCCTCAAAATTGGGTGTAAACAAAAAGCTGACGGCCTCACCAAAGTGGCCTGTGGTTGTGGCGTAACCAACCGCTATAAGCAGCAACACAAACAGTGCCGGCATCAAAATGGTAACCGCGCGCTCAAGGCCACCCTTCAGGCCTCGAGAAACCACCAGAATAACCAACGCCATAAATAACGTATGCCAAGCAAGCAATTGCTTTGGGCTTGCCAGCAGATCGCTGAACAGGTTGCCGATGGATTCTGCGGTACCTTCGGTAAAATCCCCCATGGCAGCATGGCCAATGTAGGATGCCGCCCAACCACCGATAACCGAGTAAAAGGAAAGAATCACAAACGCGGCAATCATGCCGATAACCGCAGAAATGCGCCACGCGGGTGAACTGAGGTTGCGTTCAGCCACCAGGCGCATACTGCCAATCGGGTTATGGCGACCACTGCGCCCTATGTGTATCTCGGCCATCATGATGGGCACACCGATAACAGCAATACACAGCAGGTAGACCAGTACGAAGGCCCCGCCCCCATTCTCACCGGTTATATAGGGAAATTTCCAAACGTTGCCAAGTCCAACAGCAGATCCAGTTGCGGCAAGAATAAAGGCAAAACGGGAAGACCAGAGGCCGCGAGAGACTCCGGAATCGTTACCCGAGGCGGGGTTTGACTGAGACATGTTAAGTTCCTGTGCTTTCGGCTAAGGAATCGCAAATAAGCAAGTAATGAGAGTACCGCGGGCAGCCCCGGGGCGATTGGGGGAGGATTCTGCCAGCACTCGCCCGGCGATGCCAGAGCCGGCAACAGATTGATGCAGGCTCTGGCAAGCCGTACCTAGTCGCTTTTCCTAAGAAAACGCGAAACCAGATCTTTTAACCCTCGAGACATGGCACTCACGTTGTCACTGCTCTGTTTAGCGGAAGATGCCCGCTCTTCACTGTGATCCGCAAGCTCGGCGATGTTGATAATCTGGCGATTAATTTCCTCAGACACCTGACTCTGTTCCTCAAACGCCGCCGACATGCTTATGAAGCTGTCAGAAATCGTTCTTATGGACGTCACAATATCCCGCAGAGAGTTCTCGGCTTCGCGCACCTTTCCCAACCCCTGATCTGCAACTGCCTCGCCATCCTGGGTGGCCTGAACGACAGAATCCACCTGCAGGCGAAAATCATCAATCACATCCTGAATACGTACCGTGGATTCACGGGTGCGCCGGGCGAGAGAACGCACCTCGTCGGCGACAACGGCAAACCCGCGCCCCTGCTCACCCGCACGGGCGGCTTCAATAGCAGCATTCAGAGCCAACAAGTTGGTCTGGTCTGCAATCTCGGAAATCAAACTGGCCGCTTCACCTATGCTTTTGGTGGACTCACCCAGCCTGCCGATAGCCTGACCAATCCCATTCACACGCGTAACCAGCTGCTGGATTGCTACCAGGGCTTCTGAACTGCGTTCGCTGCCTATGATCGCAAGGCGATCCGCCTCCTCGGCTTCCCGGGCGCTGCCCAACATGGATTCTGTTACTTCCTGAATGGATGCGGTCATCTGGGTGATAGCCGAGGCAGTTTGATCCGTTTCGGCGCGCTGACGACCAATAGCTTCCGCGCCTCCGCTAATAAAACCATGGGATGCACGAGCCTGCTCATAGAGAAGTTCCGCTTGGTCATCTATGCGGGCAAGGGCAGTGCGAATTCGGGCATCCTCACTGATCAACAGCAACGAAAGTTGCGAGAAAAGCCCGGCTTCATCACTGTACGTGCGAGCTACCACTGGGTCATGAAAAGCACCAGGGCGAAGTTCCAGAAGGCGCTTCATTCGCCCAGTCAGGGAGTTCATTGATAACGCACCCCCGAGCAGGTGGCCGGCCACAACAAACCCGACAGCCATCCAGTTTTCATCAAAACCAAGTGCGATCAAGCTCAAGATCAGCGACAGAAGCAGAGGCCATGCGAATTTCACCACCGGCAGGATGAAGCCCTTGATGTTCAAAGCTGATTTACCCGTCGCAAGACGCGCATATAGCGCCTCAGCTCGGGCCACTTCATCCCGAGTTGGCTCCACGCGAACCGACTCATACCCAACCATTTGACCATTTTGATGGATGGGTGTGACGTACGCATTCACCCAGTAGTGGTCTCCGTTTTTTGCTCGGTTTTTGACCACGCCCATCCAGGCTTTACCCGAATTCAGGTATTGCCACATATTCCTGAATACCACCTGTGGCATGTCTGGGTGGCGAATAACATTGTGAGCTTGGCCAATCAATTCGGTCTCGGGAAAACCGCTTATTTCCACAAACTCTTCGTTGCAGTATGTGAGAACGCCTTTGAGGTCGGTAGCGGTAATCAGCCGACCGCCCTTTCGCATTTTTATTTCACGCTGGGTTATGGGGAGGTTGTTGCGCATATCTTAGTCTGTTACTCATTTCGGGCAGGGGTATAGGTTCCGCCGTACACAATATAGATTCAACTGCACTATTGGTATGCACCTTAAGTAAAACTGAGTAACAGGATTCATCAATCTCCGCGTCGTAACTGCGGCGAATTGTTCTACCTCATGTCGCACCTGCAAGGCGAGCGCGGGGGTGGAGGCGGGCGTTCACCCAAAGCGAAATCGCAATAATAGCGCCGCCTATGGCGAGCTTAAGCAAATCAGCGTCGCGGTTCCAGATCAACAGGTTTACCAGCAGCCCGGCGGGCACCAGCACGTTATTCATGATAGCCAACGTGCCTGCATCCACCTTGCAGGCACCACGGTTCCACAGGAACAGCCCAAACCCGGAAGCCGCCAGCCCCAGCCACGTTAAAATGCCCCATTGCAGAGCTGTTGTGGGCAGGCGCTCTGCATTGCCAAATATCATGAAAGACGGCAACGCGATAATCAGTGCACCTATAAAAAAGTAACCAAAGGTACGGTACGCAGGAATATCCACCGGATAGCGCTGCATAACGTGCTTGTAGCCCACTTGGCCAGCCGCAAAGGTGAAATTGGCAACCTGCAGCAACAGGAAGCCGGTGATGAAATCTTCGCTCAAGCCGTCATAGCGGATAATACCGGCTCCCAAGGTTGCGATTGCGGCCGCCACAAGAGCTACAGGGGAAAAGCGCCGGAAAAGTGCATCGTCTATCAGTGTTACGTAAAGCGGCGTGAATATGGTGAACAGCAGTACTTCAGGTACTGTCAGGTAACTGAAAGAGCGGTACAAGCATAGGTAGGTGATGCCAAACTGCAGCATGCCGGTTACCAGAACACCTAGCCGGAGCCCCCCAGGCACCCCGCGCCAGCGGGTAAAGGGCAAAAAAATCAGCGTTGCCAGCAACACTCGGCTAAGTACCGCAAAATCACTGTCTACCTGGCCGGCGAGAAACTCACCAATTAGGCTGAAGGAAAAGGCCCAGAGTACCGTTACGAAAACCAGGAGTCCCATATTGACTGCCATCTGTATGAATTGGACGTGTACTTTAACGGTTTTTACGATGTGTTTCAGCGCCTTTCCGCGGCAATTCCCTATGACCCATAGCCTTACAATCGGGTAGGATATTCCGCCCGCAAATCAGCTATGAATGCCTGACGGCCCCAGCCCTTCGGATCAGCACCCTATGGATGAAACCGACCAGCCACGACCAGCAGAAGCTCGCAAGCCCCTCGTCTCGCGAACACTGACCGAATGGAAAACCCTGGCGATACTTGGTGGGCCAATCCTGATTGCCCAGGTGGCACAAATGGCCAACGGCGTTATCGACACGGTAATGGCAGGCCATGCCAGCGCAGAGGATCTGGCGGGTGTAGGCATAGGCAGCAGCCTCTGGATGCCACTGTTCCTGTTTTTCATGGGCATGCTCGGCGCTCTGCAGCCGATTATTTCTGGCTACAACGGCGCCCGCACGCCGGCAAAAATAATGCCGGCTACCTGGCAGGGTTTATACATTGCCGGTGTGGGTGCAATCATCATGATTTTGCTGCTCACCAACGTGCACCCGGTTCTGGAAGGGCTGAACCTCGAAGCCAACACCGCACGCATCACCCAAGGCTACCTGAGCGCCTTTGCCTGGGGCATTCCTGCCCTCCTCTTGATGACCGCACTTCGTGGGTTAACGGACGGTTTGGGGCACACCCGGGTGATTATGGCGTTCTCGGTACTGAGCACACTGATCAACCTGCCGCTCAATTACATATTCATTTACGGCAAGCTCGGGCTGCCAGCCATGGGCGGCATTGGCTGTGGCTGGGCCACCTCGCTTTCCAACGGTTCCGCTGCAATCGCGCTACTGATCTATCTGAACCGAAGCAAGCTCTACAAGCAGTTTCACCTGATTGGCAGCTGGACAAAGCCTAATATTCCCTTGATTCGCTACATTCTGAGTGTGGGCATACCCATCGGCTTCACGATCTTTGTGGAAGCCAGCATGTTCTCGGTGATCGCACTGTTTCTTGCGCCTCTGGGGCCTGTGGTGGTGGGCGGGCATCAGATTGCCCTGAACGTGGTCTCACTGTTATTTATGCTGCCATTGAGCATTGGTATGGCCCTCACATTGAGAATCAGTTTTCTTATTGGTGCCGGGGCACCCGATACCGCTCGTTTAATCTCCCGCAGCTCACTGATTTTAGCCGCGGCCACGGCTCTGATGTTCGCTATTCTTCTGTTTGTTTTCTCACAGGGCATCGCTGAGCTCTACACCAGCGACACAAACGTTCAAGCGGTTACTGTGCGGCTGTTGATGTTCGCGGCCATTTTTCAGGTGGCGGATGTTATTCAGGTTGCCTGCATCAGCGCCCTCAGAGGCTATAAAGATACCGGTATCCCCATGCTGATCATGCTGTTCTCATTCTGGGGCGTGGGGTTGCCGCTGGGCTATGTTCTGGCATTTACCGATCTGCTGGCGCCGGCAATGGGAGCAGCAGGGTTCTGGGTAGGGTTAACCGGAGGGCTGGCTTCGGCCAGTATATTGCTTGGGTGGAGACTGTTTCGCTATCGCCCGAAAATCGATGGGCAACTAGCCAGCTAACCCGGAATCACCCACAGGCGAACTTGTATCGGTCGCACGCATCGTGTCGGAATAAACGACTCGGTTGCGGCCCGCTTCCTTGGCCGCATAAAGAGCTGAGTCAGCCCGCTCCAGCCAACTCTCCACCCGTTCGCCTTGCTTGAGCAGGGCTACCCCGAACGAGGCACTGATCCCACCTCCTGGGTGTCTCACTTTTTTTCGTAAAATATGCTGAAGATTGTTCATTACTGCTGCCAAACCAGTAACATCAACGCCGGGCAACAGAAGTACGAATTCCTCACCACCGTAGCGAAAAAGCTGATCTGATTTACGCGTGCTTTGTTGTATCCACGTCACCAGATCAATAAGAACCAAATCGCCAACTCCGTGGCCAAATTCATCATTCACTTTCTTGAAATGATCTATATCCAGCATAACCAGTGCATAAGGTAAGCCGGTGCGTTTAGCGTGGGATGCTGCCAGGTTGAGTTCCTCATCCATGGCGCGTCGGTTTTTGACTCCGGTCAGCGGATCAATAGTCGCCAGCTGTTCAAGGCGCTCGCGCTGGCTGTCGGTACGCTGGGCGAACGCAAAAGCCGTTGCGCTAACCACTATGGCTGTTGCCATAAACGTCCACATTTGTATATCGGATTGAAAAATATCGCTTTGAGCCATCATGGCGGCAATGGAGGCAAGGTTAAGAAATGTGGCGATTCGTGGGCTAGCCAGGAAAAAGGTTGTGACAAGACAAGGATAAAGCCAGAACAAGCCGACCGCCCCAACCGCTGCAGCAACTGCGACGGCGCCTGCGCAAGCAAAAACGGCAAGCACCATGCCACTGCGTCGCGTATCCCCGGTTATCCAGGCATAAGCCATACCGCTGCAGATCGTTAACAGGATAGACGTGTCTATTAGCCCAGCCACGACATTGCCCTGCAAAAAACGCATGGCGGCAAACGGGGTAATCCCCAGCAACGCGCTAGCACCCAAAATGGTAATAATCGACAACCGAAAATCGGTTTTGAGGCGGTTCAGCATGGCTGCCGTCGTCCTGCCAAGCAGTGTTTATTTCTCAAGCATAATCCAGCGTAAAGTAATAAGCGCCGGATTCTACGTTTTATAACAAAACGACTCGAAACTGTCATGAAACTATGCATATTCTTGTTGATTCGCACTATGGAGGCCTAGCTCTGGCAAATCAATTAACCTTACTATAACCGTAACACTATTAATGTCAGGCTTGCTCTAAAGGAATCAGTGGGATTTTGAGTGAATTCGTACGAATTGCCCCAGGCGCATTAACCATCGGCCGACCTTTGCCGTGGGATGTACACGATATCGACGGCAACGTGCTGCTATGCCAAGGCTATGTGATCCAAACGGATTCGCAGCTCGAACAGCTGTTTGAGCGCGGCTACTTCAAGCCACGGATTATTGAGGTGCCCTACGAGGACAGCGAGACCTCAAGTGATGAGGCCGACGGCAACCCGTTTACTCGCTACCCGGATTACCTTCACGCCCTTGAAAAGGCGCTGACTGCGATTGCCGCTGGCGAACCCGACGCGCGCAAACAAGTGCAGGACCTGGCTCACGCTCTGGAGCAGGCCTGTATACACGCGCCCGACGCCAGCTTGGCGCTTGTACATCTGTACTCGGTTGGGCCAACCATCCACGAACAGATCATTTTTTACGCCATTCTTTGCCAGCTCATCGCCCGTCAGTTTGGGCTCAATGAACAGCGTATTCCGATACTAACGGAGGCCGCTCTGAGCGCAAATCTTGCGCTGGTGCCGGTTGCCGACAAACTTAACGCCTTTAATAAAGTGCTCAGCAGTGAACAGAGAAGCGTTATTCGCAAGCACCCTCAAAGGAGCATCCGTGCCTTGAAAACGGTGGGGGTTGATAACGACCTGTTGTTTACCATCATCGCGCAGCACCACGAACAAGCCGACGGCAGCGGTTACCCGGATGGTTTGAGCGGTGCAGACATAAGGCCGGAAGCGGAGATCCTCGCACTCGCCGAACGCTACGTTGCCATGATTACAAAGCGCGCCTACCGCAAACGGATGAACGTCACAGCCGCCCGCAAGCTGATAACCAACTTGGCAGATGGTGGCTTCCGGCCTGCCATTCCTAAAGCTTTACTTAAGGTGTTGGGGGAGTACCCGCCAGGAACCCTGGTGCGGCTGGAAAATAACGAGGTGGGCGTGATAACGGGTAGGCCTATGCGAGCCCGCGGGCCTTTTGTGCAAGTGGTCTTCGATTCTTCGGGCAACAACGATAGCACCGGCCAAGAGCGCGATACCAGCGTGCCAGGGTTCAACATCCAGGCACTGGAAGATCCGGACATCATGCCATCCATGAATTTCAGTCAGATCTGGGGCTTTTCCGACTGATTCGGCCAGCCCCAGATCTGGTAAGTCGCTCAGCTCAGACCCAAAGCCTTGGCATGATGGTTTAGGTGATCGTCAATAAATGATGCAATAAAGAAATAGCTATGATCGTAGCCATTACGCATGCGCAAGTTAATGGGATGGCTGTGTTGCTCGCAAGCCTCCATCAATGCCTCAGGATTGAGCTGGCTTTCAAGGAACCCATCGGCTGTGCCCTGATCTATCAAAAGAGGTAATCGCTCACCCGCTTCGGGGATCAGCAGTGTGGCATCCCATTCCTTCCAGCTGTCTGTATTGTCGCCAAGATAACCCTTGAACGCCTTCTCTCCCCACGGGCATATGGTTGGGTGGGCAATGGGCGCAAACGCAGAAACAGACGCATAGCGGCCGGGATTGCGGAGTGCGCATATCAGTGCGCCATGACCACCCATGGAGTGCCCGCTGATACTGCGTTTATCTGTTAATGGCAGTTCACTTTCAACCAGCTGTGGAAGCTCCTTTAACACATAGTCGTACATGCGGTAATGGGGCGCCCAGGGCTGCTGTGTCGCATTGATATAAAACCCGGCACCACTCCCGAAATCGTAGCTGTCGTCTTCCCCCGGCAGGTTAACGCCGCGAGGGCTGGTATCCGGGCAGATAATCGCCATGCCCAGCTCTGCAGCCTTTTTCTGAGCCCCTGCCTTTTGCATAAAGTTCTGGTCGTCGCAGGTCAGGCCGGATAGCCACCAAAGTGCCGGCACTTTTTGCGCCGTGGGCCCCACCGCAGCCGGCGGCAGGTACACGGCAAATTCCATGGTGCATTCAAGCGTGGCAGATGTGTGGCGGTAGCGGCGATGCTCCCCGTCAAAACAAACGTTGGTGGATAAGAGTTCCATAGTGTCCTCTTTAGAATACGGCGTGATCAGTCGTCTGCACTTGTGTGCTTCGAAAGCTCGAGCCCGCAACCCATGCGTGCAAGCTCAGCAAGCACAGCCGTGCGCGTTACAATGCCAATGAGCTTTTCGTGCTCCACAACAGGATACACTTTCGGCTTGCCAGAGCCGAGCTGCTGGGCAAGGTCGACGATCGCCATGTTTGGGGAAATCGATAAGGGCTCACGGAACATAACATCGTCCACAATCGGGTCGCCTTCACAGTGATAATTACTCACCAGCAGCGCGTGGATGCAGTCCTGTTCGGAAACAAAACCCAGCAAATGCCGGTTTGCATCGACCACTGGCAATCCCGAGATATGATTCTCCAGCAGCGCCTTAACCACTTCAGTCAGCGGCGTTCCGCAGCGGATGGGCGCAATATGGTTAGACATAACATTGGAAACTCTAAGCGCACACATGGTTTGCTCCTCGCATTTTGGGGTGATCCAGTCGTATCGGCCAGCCCCTTCCTCTTACTGTACTTTAAACATAGGCAATAGGCGCCTAATCCTCAATTTTCCTCGTCTATCAGTTTACACTCGCCAATATCTGACTAAACTCAATCAGTTATAGCCCTTACGGGGGCCATCACGATACCAAACCATGGCATACACAAGGGGATCCCCATGGAAGCCATTGAAAACATTATTAATGCCATCAACGGGCTGGTCTGGGGACCGCCCATGTTGGTGCTTATTCTTGGTGTGGGCCTGTTTTTAAGTCTCGGCCTGAAGCTGATGCCTATATTCAAGCTAGGCGCTGGTTTCCGCCAAATGTGGAAAGGCCGCAGCTCTACAGGCGCCGAGTCGGACGGTGATATACCACCCTTCCAGGCCCTCATGACCGCACTCTCGGCAACCGTGGGAACAGGCAATATCGCCGGTGTAGCGACAGCGGTGTTTCTGGGTGGGCCTGGCGCGCTGTTCTGGATGTGGCTGACGGCCCTTGTGGGCATGGCCACCAAATACTCCGAAGCCGTACTTGCCGTGCGCTTTCGCGAGGTGGATGAACGGGGTTCTTATGTCGGCGGGCCCATGTATTACATTCGCAACGGCCTTGGCAAAAAGTGGGCCTGGCTGGGCGTATTGTTTGCCATTTTCGCCGCCATCGCCGGGTTTGGCATCGGCAATACTGTGCAGGCCAACTCGGTTGCAGATGTCATGGAAACGACATTTGGCCTGCCGCACTGGATCACCGGCGTTATTCTGATGATTCTGGTGGGTCTGGTACTGATTGGCGGCATTCGTCGCATCGGGCAGGTGGCCAGCGCGCTCGTTCCGCTCATGGCACTGTCGTATCTGCTTGCCGGCCTGGTTGTTCTGTCCATTAATTTTGCCGAAATCCCTGCCGCATTCTCCCTGATCTTCGAACATGCCTTCAGCCCCATTGCAGCAGAAGGCGGTTTTGCCGGTGCAGCGGTTTGGGCGGCCATACGCTTCGGCGTCGCCCGGGGTGTCTTCTCCAACGAGGCAGGCCTGGGTTCGGCACCTATTGCCCATGCTGCAGCGCAAACCAAAAATCCGATCAATCAGGGCATGGTTGCCATGCTCGGCACCTTTATCGACACCATCATCATTTGCACAATCACCGGTCTGGTCATCATCACCTCGGGTGTCTGGACATCCGGCGAATCTGGCGCGGCACTCACGTCTATGGCGTTCTCTCAGGCGCTTCCGGGGATTGGTGATTACGTAGTGGCCATTGCACTGGCGGTTTTTGCCTTTACCACCTTGCTTGGGTGGTCTTTCTACGGTGAGCGCAGCGTTGAGTTTCTGTTCGGGGTGAAGGCCATCGTGCCTTACCGAGTAGCCTGGATCATTGCCATTCCCCTGGGTGCGACCGTAAACCTGGGCCTGATATGGCTGGTGGCAGACACGCTGAACGCTATGATGGCACTACCTAACCTGATCGCCCTTCTGTTGCTCAGCCCTGTAGTGTTCAAGCTGACCAAAGAGCATTTTGAGAAGGAAAAAGCCGCTGGGCTGTAATACGGGAACCACTATAGCCAATGACAGGCTATGATCATTGCCGGATGAGATGGGTCAACTGACCCTTGCAATCCCATCATCCGGCACCAATGATTCTCGTATACACTCAGTAAATGAGCCCCGGCGGGGCGTCTGCCGGGATTTCAAGCAGCGTCAAGAGAAGTCGCATCAAAGGAGAGCGAGTATGAGCATACGTTTAGGAGATACCGCACCAGATTTCGAGCAGGATTCCAGTGAAGGCAAGATTTCGTTCCACGAATGGCTGGGCAATGGCTGGGGCGTGCTGTTTTCTCACCCTGCAGACTTTACACCGGTGTGCACAACGGAACTTGGCCTGACTGCGAAACTTAAAGACGAGTTTGCACAGCGCAACGTTAAAGCCATCGCACTGAGCGTTGATCCCGTTGACTCCCACCACGAGTGGATCAAAGACATCAACGAAACCCAGGGCTGCGCGGTGAATTTCCCGATTATTGCAGACCATGACGGTAAAGTTGCCGAGTTGTACGACATGATTCACCCCAATGCCGACAACACACTTACCGTGCGCTCGCTGTTTGTGATCGATCCGAACAAAAAAGTTCGCCTGATGATCACCTACCCAGCCAGCACCGGCCGTAACTTCAACGAAGTTCTTCGGGTAATTGATTCCCTGCAGCTGACTGACGACCACAAAGTGGCCACCCCAGGCAACTGGGAGCGCGGCGGCGATGTAGTCATTGTGCCATCGCTTCAGGATGAAGATGAGATCAAGAAGCGGTTCCCGAAAGGCTATAAAGCGGTGAAGTCCTACCTGCGGATGACACCGGATCCAACAGCTAACTGGAGTGGCGACTGATTCTCAGCGCCAGCTCCTGAACACAAAAGGCCGGGCAGCGCAAGCTGCCCGGCCTTTTTCTTAGCTTTCACTCTAATCAGAATGCTGGGACAACAGCACCTTTATACTTTTCCTTGATGAACTCACGAACGTCATCAGACTTCAGCGCATTCGCCAGCTTCTGCATGGCTTCGCTGTCTTTGTTATCAGGACGAGCCACCAGGATGTTCACGTAAGGAGACTCGGAACCTTCGATGATCAAAGCATCTTCTGATGGGTTCAAGCCTGCTTCCAGAGCATAGTTGGTGTTGATCAGCGCAACATCTACCTGGCCAAGAATCCGTGGCAGTGTTGCGGCTTCCAGCTCTTTGAAATCAAGGTTTTTCGGGTTATCTGCAATATCGCGCGGCGTTGCGGTGATCTTGCTGCCTTCCTTTAGCGTGATCAGCCCAGCCTTTTGCAATAGTAGCAAAGCCCGCCCACCGTTAGTGGGGTCGTTCGGAATGGCAATAACTGCGCCATTCGTCAGGTCGTCCAGAGAGTCGATCTTGTTGGAGTACGCGCCAAATGGCTCCACGTGAATGCCGGCAACGGTCACCAGGTTGGTGCCACGGCCGTCGTTGAACTCATCCAGGTACGGTTGGTGCTGGAAGAAGTTAGCGTCCATACGCTTCTGGTCTACCTGAACGTTGGGCTGAATGTAGTCAGTGAATACTTTTACATCCAGTTCCACGCCCTGCTCAGCCAGCTTTGGCTTCACAAATTCCAGCAGCTCGGCATGGGGTACCGGCGTTGCGGCTACGGACAGCGTCTCTGCGGATACCGCCGCAGAAAAAACAGATGCGGCAGCTAGTGCCACCAGAGCTTTTTTAAAGTTCATAACTGTACTCTCCTGTTAACTGAAAATTACTTACGGCTGAAGTGCAGAACCAGCCGATCACCAACCATCTGCAGCACCTGCACAAAGATCACCAGCAGAGCCACGGTAATCACCATCACATCGGTCTGAAACCGCTGATAGCCAAAACGAATTGCCAGGTCACCCAGACCGCCACCGCCGATAACGCCAGACATGGCCGCATAGGACACCAACGTAATGGCAGTCACCGTAATGCCGGCGATGATGCCCGGAAGCGCCTCGGGCAGCAAGGCGCCAAATATGATCTGTCGTACGCTGGCACCCATGGCTTGGGTAGCTTCGATGATACCTCGGTCAACCTCCCGCAGGGAGGTTTCCACCAACCGGGCGAAGAACGGCGCGCCGCCGGCAACCAGAGGCGGAATAGCACCTGCCACGCCCAGAGATGTACCAATCAGCATCACCGTAAACGGTATCATCACAATCAGCAGAATAATGAACGGCACAGAGCGCAATACGTTCACCACAAACGACAACACGGCGTAGGCAACCGGCTGCTCCAGTAACTGTCGTTTGCCGGTGAGAAACAACAAAACACCTATGGGCAGGCCAGCCAGCACACTGAAAAGCAGCGACATACCCACCATGATAAGGGTATCCCAGCTGGCTAGGCCAATCTCTGGCCAATCCACGTTACTCAATAGAGCTTCCATCAGCGCAACACCTCCACGTGAACTTCGGCCGCTTCCAGTGCGCTCATAGCCACAGCCAGATCACCCCCCACCAAAGACAGGGTCAGCTGGCCGTAGGGCGTGTCTTTAATGTGGTCAATACGACCAGACAGAATGCTGAAATCGACACCAGAGGCGCGAGCCACACTGCCCAGTAACGGCTGATAGGTGGACTCACCCTTGAACGTCAAACGCAGGATGCGGCCATTGGCCTTTTGCATATCCTCCTGTCGCTCCTGGCGATCAACACTCTCGCTTTCAAAAACGAAATCCCGGGTGGTGGGGTGCTGTGGGTGCAAAAACACATCGCTAACCAACCCCATCTCCACCACTCGTCCGCCATCCATAACAGCAACCCGGTCACACACCCGGCGCACCACATCCATCTCGTGGGTGATGAGTACAATAGTCAGGCCCAGCTCTTTGTTAATTTCGGCCAACAGCCGGAGTACCGACTGGGTTGTTTGTGGATCCAATGCGCTGGTGGCTTCGTCGCACAGCAAAATGGTGGGCCTGCAGGCAAGCGCCCGGGCAATGCCGACACGTTGCTTTTGGCCACCCGATAGCTGGGAAGGGTATTTATCAGCCTGATCTAAAAGGCTGACGCGAGCCAGCAGTTCCTGCACACGATCGCGAATTTCTGTTTTGGAATAGATACCCGCCAGCTTCATCGGGAAGGCGATGTTATCAGCGACCGTTTTTGAAGACAGCAGATTAAAGTGCTGGAAGATCATGCCCACTTTACGGCGGAAGGCACGTAATTCTGCGGCGCTATAGCGGGTAATGTTCTCGTTATCGATGAGAATGTCACCGCCGGTCGCCGGCTCCAGCAGGTTGATCAGGCGCACCAGGGTGGATTTTCCCGCCCCGGAATGCCCAACAATGCCGAACACCTCGCCGGTTTCAATGGTCATGTCAGTAGGATGGAGCGCGGGGATCGCCCGGCCGCCCACCTGATACGACTTTTGTACCTGGTTAAATACAATCACGGTCAGCGCCTTGTGGGTGCAGCGTTAAAACCGGCGATTATAAACCATTCAAGGGGCAAACCCGAATCCGCATATCACGCAAAGCGCTTCTATAGTTCATAGAGCTGTGCAACATGCAAAATGGGCCCGGATGGCGCCCCGGTGGTAGATCCGCCCAGAGGTTCCAGGCTAATGGCCAGCGTGCGGCTTTGCGACAGCGCCGCCCTTGCCTGTTTGGTGAGCCTAACCTCATGCACACCGCCAACCGGAATAACCCCGAGCGACAGCGGCTGCCCATTCTCCGGCACAATCCAAAGTTCGTAATCTTTACCCGTATCGGCAGCACTGGCGGCGACAGAGCGCAATTTCAGCAGGTTACTTTGCCCGGCCTCACTCACCAACCAAAGCGGGTCACTTGTATCGGCTTGAACAATCGCGCCAGAAAGCCCCGTTTGAGAAGTCTCAGGCGACGGCTGTATTAACACAAAGGCCATAACCAGGGCAGCGGCCGTCGCCACAACACTCCAGCTGGGCCAGAACCAGCGATGGTTAGCACGGGACTGGGCGCTGCCAACAGGGCTCTCATGCCGCCACAAACGGCGCTCAATAGCGCTCCAGACCGAAGACGGCGGGCTGACTTCTGGCACCTTGGCAGACAGTAGGCCGAGCTTTTGCTCCCAAAACCACACTTCTTCCCGTACCTTTGCGGAGTCCACCATCCAACGCTCAAAGCGCTTGCGCGCAGAACCTTCCAGGGAGCCCAACACATACTCAGCGGCAAGCATTTCAATACGCTCTGTTGTCTTTTTCATGGTTCCAGGCACCTCTTCAAAGCAGTCAAACCACGTCGAATCCAGCTTTTCACGGTGCCCAATGGGGAATTCAACACCTGGGCCAACTCATCGTGCGTAAGTCCTTTGTAATAGGAGAGCAAAATGCTATCCCGTTGCACATCACTGAGTTCATCAAGGCAACCGGTTAGCTGGGCTTCTCCAGCGCTGCGAAGGGACTCATCAAGAGGGCCTTCGCGACCGTCTGCAATGTGCTCAAGATGCTCTTCGCCACTGTTGTGGCGCACTTTGCGCGAGCGCATCATGTCCAGTGTTCGATAGCGGGCAATGCTCATCATCCAGCCTAGTGGCATACCTTTATCCATGTGGTACTCCCGGGAGCGGTGCCAGATTTGGATAAATGCCTCTTGCAGCGCCTCTTCAGCCAGATCCCGCTGCCCTGCCAGTTTCAGGCACATCCCGAACATTCGTGAAGAAACGCTGTGATAAAGCTGTTGAAACGCTTCACGGTCTTCCCGGGCGACGGCCAGTAGTAGGCGCATCAAGTCGTCCTGACTGTTATCGTTTTGAGACATTTCAGCTCCGTAGTATCGATGACTGTTGATACGCCTTGCCCCTAAAGGAAGATGCAGACCCTACCTTAATTTTTTTTTGATGCTGTGTGCATCTTTATTATTCGCCCAGCCGTTTCCTCTTTTGTCACAACCACAAAAAGACACATTGAGGAAACGCTATGAACACAATCATCAAACGCTCTGCTCTCGCGATTGCCGTTGCAGGCGTATGCTTGAGCGCCGGCCTGAGCCAAGCCTCAAGCCACCGTGAAGCACCTTTTATAACCGAAGTGCCAAAAGTTGATGGCACCGACTTCTACATGTTCCGGAGTTACGAGGCTAACAGAGCCGACTACGTTACTATGATAGCCAATTACCTGCCTTTGCAGGACGCCTACGGCGGACCCAACTATTTCGATATGGATGACGACGCTATTTACGAAATCCACATCGACAACAGCGGCAACGCGCAGGAAAACCTCACGTTCCGCTTCCAGTTCTCAAGTACGTTGAACGACATCCAGTTACCGGTCGGCCCAGATGGCGACAAAAAAATGGTTTCTGTTCCGTTGAAAAACATTGGTGATGCCACCGACAGTGCCAACGTTCAGCTCAGCCAGAAATACACGGTTTCTGTGATTCGTGGTGACCGCCGCAACGGCACGGTCGAGACGGCAACCAATGTCACTGACGGCACCAGCACGTTCGACAAGCCTCTGGACAACATCGGCGGCAAATCGTTTGCCGATTACCAAACCTACGCCAACCAGCACATCTTTGAGATTGGTATTCCAGGCTGCTCCACCAACGGCCAGGTTTTTGTAGGCCAACGCAAAGAAGCCTTTGCGGTTAACCTCGGCGAAATTTTCGACCTGGTCAACACCAACCCCCTCGGTGCACGTGACGGCGAAGGCGCTGGAGACCTGGCCGACAAAAACGTAACGTCGTTTGCCCTGGAAGTGCCCACCGAATGCTTAACCGGTACCGCTGTCACCTCGGAGGACGATCCAGTCATCGGCGCCTGGACCACAGCCAGCCTGCGTCAGGCAAGGATCATTAACCCAGAGCCAAGCGCAAGCGGCAAAGGCGCCACCGTGGAAGGCGGCGCTTGGACCCAGGTATCGCGCCTTGGCATGCCGCTGGTGAATGAAGTGGTTATCGGCTTAAAGGACAAAGACCTGTTCAACGCCAGTGAGCCCATGAACGATGGGCAGTTTGCCACCTACGTGACTCACCCAACTCTGCCAGAGCTGCTAGAGATACTGTTCGGCAGTGCCGGCGCAGTTGCACCGAACAACTTCCCACGCACTGATTTGGTCACCGCCTTTCTGACTGGTGTGCCCGCTGTAAACATGCCGGTAGGCGTTCAGGGCTCTGAAATGCTGCGGCTGAACCCGGCCATTGCCGCTACACCTGCAGCCATGCAAAACGACCTGGGTGTTCTGGGTAGTGATAACGCCGGCTTCCCGAACGGCCGTCGCCCGGTCGATGACGTAGTCGATTCCGCCTTGAGAGTTGTCATGGGTGCCTTGACCACCGACGCGCCAAATAAGGACACACCGTTTACCGATGGCGTTCAGCTTGATCCAAGCGAGCTCCAGGACGTGTTCCCATACCTGGCGACTCCGCTAGCCGGCTCACCTAACTCTTAAGGAGTGAATGATGAAACTAATCATAAAGTTAGCCGGGGTGGGCCTAGCGGCCCTGTCACTGGCGGGGTGTTTCAACGGTTCAAGCAACAACAACCAAGCTGAATCACCGCAGCCTGGGATGTCGGTAGATTTTGGAACCTTTGTAAGGGCCGAGTTTGATAACGCGAACCCGAACCGAGAGCCCAAGAAAATTAATGACATCGAATTCAGCTTCAACGACCAAAACAATCCGCAGGCATTCGATGACCTCCTCAGATAGGAAATCCTCACACCGGACCCAAAAGTCTTTGCATCCGGTCTTCTCCCTCCCTGCGCTTCGGCGCGGGGGGGCTTTTTGGATTGGGTTTGGCGCACTTGGCTTGCTGTGCTCCTCACTTGCAGCAGCCGCGCCGAGCCCAATTCAAAGCGATTTTGATGACGACATGGTGCTGGTTACCCTGCCCGCGTCTGCGCCAGCCAGCGATCGCGTGCCTTCTTCGCCGGAGGCCATGGCCCGTGAGGTTCAAAAGCTCATTTCCGAGGCTCGGCGCAGCGGCGATCCGCGTTTTCTGGGCTACGCCGATAGGTTGTTCAAGCAGCAGGCAGGGCAGGCGCTGACCGATGAACTGTTGGTGCTACGAGCAACCCTTGCCCAAAGTCTTCACAAGTTTGAAGCTGCAAGACAAGATCTAAATACAGTACTCAACCGATCAAAAGCGCCTTTGCAAAGGGCTCAGGCGCTAGTTACGCTGGCAAACATTGAGCTGGCCCAAGGGCGCTACGACCAAGCAAAGCCATTTTGTGAGCAGCTAACAGAAGAGCGCCCCGGCCTTATCGCGGCCAGCTGTCTTGCCCAGGTGGCTGCGCGTACCGGCGGCGCCAAACCCGCCTACAAAAAGCTGGCTGCCACAACTCGATTCCTCAGAAGAGCAAACCCGCAAGAACGCATGTGGGCCCAAGGTACGCTGGGAGATATAGCGGCACAGCTTGGCCAAAGCTCTGCAGCTGAACATTGGCAGCAGGTGCTGAGCCAGAACCCGGATGATTTATACATCCGGGCACAATTGGCAGACTGGTACCTCCAGAATGGCAAACCCAAGCAAGCTCTGGCGGCAACCGAAGAGTACGAATCTGTAGATAATCTGGCCGTCATCCGTGCCATTGCCATGCGCCAAGTGAACCACCCCAACGCACAGGCGCTTGCTTCGCGATTGCGCGAGCGATTTGATGAAGCCCTGTGGCGCGGCTCCATGCTGCACCAGCGCGATCTGGCCCGTTTCGAGCTGGATATCGAGCAACGGCCAGAGAATGCATTGCAGCACGCCATGGCAAACTGGGACTCACAACGTGAACCTCAGGATACTCGCCTCGCGCTCCGGGCAGCTCTTGCGGCACAAGACAACACTGCGCTGAGCCAGCTACGTGACTGGCTTAAGCAGCAGAACCAGTTTGATGCCCGCTTTCCGGAGGAATCGTGATGCTTGTGAAACAGCTTCTGGCGCTATTGGCCATGGCCGCCTTTGCGAGCCCGGCCCTTGCTCACAAGGCCAGCGACAGCTTTCTCTACGTGGATATGGACGCCTCCGAGTTCCGAATTGACATAGCCCTGAGGGACCTCGCGCTGCTGGTTCCCCTGGATTCTGACGGCGACCAAAAGGTTACCGGCCTGGAACTGCGCGCCCAGCGATCACTCGCAACTCAAACCATTGAAAACGCAATCACCCTGACCAGTGAGCAGGGAGCCTGCAGCATTCGAGGGCAGGCGTGGGGTCTGAGCTCACACAGCGATGGCCCCTATCTCGCGACCCAGTATCAAATTGCGTGCCCCAATGGCGAGCGCCCCGAACAGATTGAATACTCCTTGTTGTTCGATCGAGACAATTTGCACCGGGGACTGGTTCAGATCACATCCGGAGACGCCCGTTCTCTCACCGTGCTCTCTCCCGACAAGCCCACAGTTGACCTTACTGGTGGTGCGATAGGGCCGTGGAGCACCTTCACAACATTCCTTTATGAGGGCGTTGTGCACTTGCTGATCGGGCTCGATCACATGTTATTTTTGCTGGTGCTGGTATTGCCGGCTACGTTGATGCCACGCGGGCAGGGCAGCCAAGGCACAAGCCGGTCACTCAAATCACGCTTGCTGCAGTTGGTGGGTATTGTGTCCGCCTTCACGGTGGCACACTCCATCACTCTGGCGCTGTCGGCGTTGAACGTTATCCGGCTCCCCATCGCCTGGGTTGAAACCGTGATTGCGCTTTCCATTGCCGCGGCCGCGCTCAATGTGGTGTGGCCCTTTCTGGGGCGGAAAACATGGAAGCTGGCGTTCGCTTTCGGGCTGATCCACGGCTTCGGCTTTGCCAGCGTATTGGGCGACCTGACCGGGGGTGTTTCAAACCTGGCCATTGCTCTTGCGGGTTTTAACCTGGGGGTAGAGTTCGGGCAACTGGGCCTGCTGATCATCGGCTTTCCGTTGCTCTATGCCTTGGCACACATCAGGGCGTACCAAAGGTTTATGGTGCCTTTGATGCTTATAGGCGTAGGCACCATAAGCTTGATGTGGGTTGCAGAGAGGGCGGGCTCTATTTAGAGAGCCGCTGTGAACCAAAAAGCCGGGTCTTTGGCCCGGCTTTTTGGTTCAAGGTTTTAAAGTGCTCAATCAGTGCAGTGCTCGCAACTGCCGAGGGTACAGTGCCGCGCTTACTTCAGGTTCCTCCAGAAGATCAGACAGCTCCAGATCAATATCGGTTTCTTCACCGTGCTCTGGTAGAGGCTCAAACAGTGTGCTGAGCCAAGATGCAATCGAAGGCTCTTCGTCACGCCTGTAGTCCGTAGACAACGCCTTGATGCGCCGAAAACCTATGATGCGCTGATGCTTGGGATCCCGGATCTGCTCAAACCCACGCCAGTACACGTGGTCCCGGGTATGGAGTTGCACAAACAAAGTATCTATCGGTTCGTTTATCTCGTCCTCAGCACTGTCTTTTTCAGCACTGGCTTCTGATGAGACCTCAAAGCCGTCATCTTCTGCCGCTTCTTTCTTTTTCTGGCGGATGGTTGTCCAGGCGGGGTACAGAACCGCCACGGCATCCGCTTCAACATGCTCGCGGGCAGCGCGGAGAATTAACCCCCAGCGTGCCTTGTCGGCATCGGTTTCAAGTGAGTTGATGGGCAAGTCGTAGCTTTGTTCGCTGGCCAGAACAATTGCCATCATCGGAGCATCTAGCTCCCCCATGGCTTCTGCCTGTGCTACTGATACCAGTTCGTCGATTGCCATCGGTTGGTTCATAATACGCTCGCCTCCTCGATGCCATCAGGGTGTATCAGGAAGATGATCTCCCTGATACACAGCATAGCCTGTTACGCGCATAAAGATAAACGTGGGGTTTCAGTTAACGGATCACAAGCCCGTTGCCGGAAACGCATTTTCAAGCCGTTCGTAATAGCCAAACCATGGCGCTGCCGCTTCAAGCTGAGCAGCCATCTGCAGCAGTACATCTTCCCCCCCGTGGGGCGCACCAAACTGCACGCCAACCGGCAGCCCCTCCGCTGTCCAATGCACGGGCACTGACATGGCGGGCGTTCCCGTGAGGTTGGCAAGTTGAGTGAACGGGGTGCGGGCCAGACTTTCCATCGCCATATGATCCACCTGCCCGCTACGGTGCAGCATTTTCCCGGCGTTGAGCCTCAGCATCAACTTGCCCGCCAACTTCAGGTGCGCCGGCGTGTCCAGCTCACCAATACCGGCGGGCAGTTGGCCGGTGGTGGGGCAGAGATAAAGATCGTAGCCCCCGAAAAACGCGCCCAGAGCCCGAGAAAACTCATTCCACTGTTGGCGACGAAGCACGTAATCTGACAGCGGCATGGTGTTGCCCAACATCCCCATCAGGCGCGTATCCAACTCGAAATCACTGTCATCAGCGCCAAACTGCTCCTTGACTTTCGACATCATGGCGGACACTTCACCAAAATAAAGGCCAAGATAGCAGCGGGCCAGTGCCATACCATCAAATTCTGGCCGCGCATACTCAACCTTATGCCCCAGATTTTCCAAAATCCGTGCCGTTTCCTCAACGGCTGCAACACACTCCGGAGCCACTTCGGTGCCATAAGGAGACGCTGTAAACACGCCAATTTTCAGGCTGCCGGGCGCCTGCTGCATTACATCGGCGTAGGCGGTACCGGGAGCGGGAATAACAAACGGATCGCCGGGGGCAGAGCCGCTGAGCACATCCAGCATTGCAGCGCTGTCGCGCACAGTGCGGGTAACCACATGATCTGAGGAGGCGCCGGTCCAGGATTCGCCCATCAGAGGCCCGCTGGAGATGCGTCCGCGCGACGGCTTGAGCCCAAACAACCCGTTATAGGCTGCGGGTATGCGGATAGAGCCACCACCATCGTTAGCCCCCGCCATGGGCACAACGCCAGCAGCGGTGGCAGCACCGGAGCCGCCGCTTGAGCCCCCGGGGGTGAGTTTGGTGTTCCAGGGGTTGCGCGAAGGCCCCCACAACTCGGATTCAGTGATTGCCTTCAGGCCGAATTCCGGTGTTGCCGTACGCCCCAAAAACACCAGCCCACCCTCACGGGCGCGACGCACAAACTCGGAATCCTGTGGCGCAATGTTGTTTCTAAACCCGCGACTGCCATAGGTGCAAGGCCGGCCAGACTGTTCCTGCGCCAGATCCTTGAGCAGCAAGGGCACACCGGCAAAGGCACCTTGCTGCGGGAAATCCTGTGCCAACGCTTCCGAAAACTGGGGAAAGCAGATCGCGTTAAGGGAACCGTTCACAGAGGTTGCCCGTTCCACCGCAGCCTCGCATACTTCCCGGGAGGTCACTTCGCCACGGCGGATCAGGTCAGCCAACGCGGTGGCGTCATAACGCAGATACTCAGATTGCTTCATAAAGGCGTCCATTTGTTATTGTGGTGCCCGGAATACCACGGACACATCGCTTATGAACTCAAGACTCGCAAGCTTACGTCAGCTTGCTCTGATTTTCATCCTGACCACCTTGGTGCAAGCACCTGCGTGGGCAGAAGAAAATCAGGCAGATGACGACAGTGCTGACACTGCCGGCTGGACAGCCATTGTGAGGAACTCGCCCTATTGGGTCAGCCAGGGCGTTTATACAAACATTCTTACTATCCGCCGCTGGGTACTGAAGGAATCCGGTTATTGCTCAAGCCCTGACCGCCATATTCTCTTCGACATGCGCGGGCAGTTTCTGGGCTGGATCAGCAACGGCGCCGACAGCGCCGCGACCCAGAAGCGCCTGAACGACACCCGCCAGGCGTTACATGCAAAAGATCTTACCGAGGAATGGATTGCCGGTGATGCAAATACCAAAGGCTACCCATTTGCCCTGGCCTGTGACCAGCCCCATGTAAACCTGGATCTTGCCGTTGGTCGCTACATGGGCGCCCGAAGCAAAGATAGGGTATGGGGCGCCTGGGACGACCTTGCTTTCGCAACTCGCGAGCAGCCCGGCTCGCTTCACGATGCGTTGATGTACATCGTTCAGCGCAGGGACGAGCAAAACCGCTTTGCATTACCGGCGATTTTGCCCAGATACCTGGCCGGGCAAGTCCTGATTGAAAGTGGTGGGCAGGCCAGAGCGCATTCCCGCGCAAACGCCAAGGGCATTCTCCAGCTGTCTCCTTCCGCCCTGAAAGACTGCCAGATAAAACCGCAAAACTATTGGCACCGGCTGGCGCAGATCGATTGCGCGCTGCGCCTTATGCACCAGAACGCCCGCAACCTGCAGCCAGCGTTTGATCAGCGTTTTGGTCACCTGCCCGAAGGCAAACGGAATGACCTGTTCGTGCTGTTGCTGATCCAGGCATACCATGGGGGCGCCAGCCGCGTTCAGTCTCTGCTTGATGGGGAGGTGCTGGCTAAACCAGCGGAATACTTTGCAGCCAATCACGAACGTTTTACAGCAGGCGACATCGCGTTTGGCATGGTGTTTCATAATCTGGGCCGAGACAGGCTAGGGTTGGCTTCTCTGTACTACGTAGCCGATGTGCAGTTGGCAACCGAGGCGTTGTGCCAAACGCAAAAGCTTAAGCCCGAGGAATTTTGCGCGTGGAAATAACTCTGCTCCCTGAGAACCTAAGCCTGTCCGTGGCGCTTTTTCTGTTGGCGAGCTCTGTTATTACGTCAATGATCACCGCAAGCCTGGGCGCTGGCGGGGGTGTTCTTCTGCTAATTATCATGGCTACGTGGATGCCAGCAGCTGCAATCATACCCGTCCACGGCATGATTCAACTGGGCTCCAATGGTGGCCGGGCAGTATTGACGTGGAAGCACATTGACTGGCGGACTGTCGCAGCATTCGCACCCGGCGTAATCGCAGGGGCGGCGGCAGGAGCCTGGTTACTGGTGAGTCTGCCAGCTTATCTATGGCAACTAACCATTGCTACCTTCGTGCTCTACTTGTGCTGGGGGCCGGCGCTGCCCAAAAGCGCGTTCGGCCCGATTGGTGTTTTTATCGCCGCCACAGTAACCAGCTTTGTCAGTCTTTTCGTGGGCGCTACCGGCCCGCTAGTGGCGGCGTTTATAAAACAGATTCATACAGACCGGTTTCGCACCGTCGCTACCTTTGCCACCGCGATGGTCTTGCAGCATGCCCCCAAAGCTCTGGTTTTTGGTGTGACAGGGTTTGTGTTTGCACACTGGTTGCCATTTATTCTAGCCATGATTGCCTGCGGCTTTGCAGGCACCTGGATCGGTTTACGCCTTCTGAACTCTTTCAATAACCGCTGGTTCAGCAAAGCGCTCAATCTGGTTCTAACCATCCTGGCTTTGCGCTTAATGTGGCAGGCTAGTCTGGCAACGCACTGGTGGGTCTGAGTGCGTGTGACTACAGCTCAGTCACAGTCACAGGCATAACCACAACCTGGTTCCGGCCTTGTGCCTTGGCAAGATAGGCGCCTTCATCTGCCCGGGCGACCACGTCTTTGGGTTCGCGATCTGTAATAACCAGTTCGGTCATGCCAATACTTGCCGTGACTCCAAACATTCGCCCGTCCTGCACTATCTCAAGGGTTTCAACACCCGTACGGAGACGTTCTGCAAGGGTCTTGGCTCTTGCAAGCCCACAAGCCGGAAGAATAATGCCAAACTCGTCACCGCCTAACCGGGCCACCGTATCCGACTGGCGCACCGATTCCTTGAACAGATCGGAAAGACGCCGGAGCATTTCATCACCAAGCAGGTGCCCGCCCTCATCATTCACCGGTTTGAAGTGATCAAGGTCGATCAGCATTAGCACAGAACTTGCCTCTTGCTGAGACGGCTCACTGAGAACCTTGGTTAACGAGGCGTTAAACGCACGGCGGTTCAGCAATTGCGTTAGGCTGTCGTGGGTTGCCTCCCAGGACAACCTCTCCTCCTCACGTCTGCGCTCCGCATCATCCCGAAGTACAAATACCAGCCGCTCGTTCTGGCGCCCCTGGCGAATGTGAATCATGCTGAGGTCTACATCCAACACATCGCCGCTGCCGCTATTGCGGAGAGTAACGTAAAGACTGTCCAGATCATCCCGCTCAAGAAACCACTCATGACTAAGCGCCTGATCTTCGTAGTCAATGCCGACCAGCTCAAAAACATTTTTGCCAAGATATTCCTCGTCGCCACCCAGAAAACGCCCCGCTGCACGATTCGCATAACGGATAACACCGCCGGTGTCCGCCATCAATACTCCGTCCTGCATCACGCTGAGTATATTTTTCGCTCTTAGTTGCTCGTCCCGTAGATCTTTCTCTACTTCCAGTTCGTGGGAAATATCCCGCACAATCGTGATGGTGCCCATGACCTTTTCCGGAGTTTCAAGGGCCGCCGTCATTACCTGACACCAGACCGGCGGGCCGGCGTTGGGCCCTTGTAGTCGGAAACGATCCCGGAACACTTCCTGTTGTTCCAGAGCCTGCTGCCAGCCCTCAATCACGGCATCGCGATCAACATCCGAAACACAATCAAACAAGTGCGAGCCGCTTAGCTCCGCCAGCTCCCGGCCAATGATGCCTTCAAATACAGGGTTAACAAATTCGATACGGCCAAGAACATCGGCCTGCACAATACCAATAGGCGCGCCACGGGTCAGCGAACGAAAAAATGCCTCCCGCTCGGCCAGGGAACTCAGAACGTCGTCACGTTCATCCATGACCATATTGAATATTTCTGCCACCTGGCTGATTTCCGAGCCTCCTGACACTCCCACCGGGTTACTTCGCACACCCAGGTGGCGTTCATGTACCTGCTGCCCAAGTTCACCCAAAGGCGCCATCAGGCGGCGGAAGCGCCACATTGCAACCGGAACAACCAGCAGGATCACCGCCAGCAAAATCCAGAGAAGGGCATCGGTGATTCGAGTGGCAGGTGCGTATGCTTCACGAGCCGGCCAAACAGCGGCCACAAACCAAGGCACTTCAGACATTTGCTGAACCGACAGAATAATACTTTCACCTTCGGCACTGCGGGTTTTGGCGGTGCCCTCAAAACCGTTCATAGCATCTTGTAGCACTGGGCTGGCAGCGCCTGCCGGCTGCATGACTTCTCCCGTGCGGCCGTTGGCCAGAACGATTCCACTCCGGGCTACGATGGCCAGATAACCGGTCTTACCTATGCGGATATCGGAAAACTCTTCAATAAGATGCTCACCCGCAAGCAAAATCGCACCGCCAAGCATGCCAATAAAGCGCTGCTGCTGATCGAACACAGGGGCAACCACCATGACAGCGGGTTTGCCTTGATAGTAGGAGCGATAGGGCTCGCTGATAAGGGGCGTAAATTGTACAGAGGATTGGCGAAAGTATGATCGATTGCTGACATCGGCCCCAATCACCTTCCAGTCCTCGGGGTGCTCAGCAATCACTTTGCCTTGCGCGTCAATCAGATAAACACCATCAAACAGGTGCTGCAATGCGACCTGGCGGCGCATCAGAATGTTTGCACGCCCCTCGAAAGCCGCCTTACTCATGGTGAACCCCTGCGCGACGTGAGCCAATGCTTCCAGGCGCTGTGACAACTTGCCATCCAGTTCAACAGCAACCAGCTGTGCAATGGTTGCCACTTGATTTTCTGCCTGCTGCTCAAGCTCTGATCTGCTGAGGAATGAGCCCGCAAGTGCCACCAAAAGTGCGGTCAGCACAACAACGCCCACAACAAGAAGCACCGCCCGATTAACCAGACTGCCCAGCCAACGCCCCATCAGCACAGCAAAGTTACTCCGTTCTGCAGGGATTGAGTGTTAATGGGAGGGCCTCCGGTTTCGAATCAGGTCAATTGTAAAGAGTGCGTTCAACAGCGACATGAATTCTAACAGAGGCCTAAGACTGAGAGGATTACAGGGTTGCAAACGAAATGATAATCGCTATTATTATCATGACATTTCAGAAGAAGCGGTAATTGGCATGAGCAATTTTCTGGCGCCCTTCGGCTCCGCACTGACAGATGGCCCCCTAAACCAACTGCTAGCCATGGGCGGTCCAGTGATGATGGTACTGCTCGTTATGGCGGCTCTGGGCCTTATTACGTTTATCTACCTAATACTCATAGGCGCGCTCTACGCGCCCAGATTGTCCAAAAAACTTAAAGGCCTTATTACGCTTTGGCAACAGAACCCCTCAGGCGTGAACCCACAAGCCGTTCGCCAGCAAGCCAGCCGTTGGGCAAAACTGAACCCTCTACATAACCTGATAACCACTACCATTGAGGCTCGGCAAAACCACAAAGACGATCAGCACATTCGCGAAACCGCAGCCCGGGATGCCCAGCAAGCGCTTGAGCCGTTTGAAGCCCCCCTCAAAATTATTGAAGTGATCGCGGCGCTTGCGCCTTTACTTGGTTTGCTGGGAACCGTGCTTGGCATGATGGAAGCCTTTAGTGCCATGGCGGCCACAGAAGGCCGTGCCAATGCATCTCAGCTAAGTGGCGGCATCTACGAGGCGCTGACCACCACCGCGGCCGGCCTTGTGGTCGCTATTCCATTTGCCGCATTGGCGGCCTGGATTGAGTTCCGGCTGAGGCGCATTCACAAGGTTGTTAACAGCAGCCTGGTTACTGTGCTGACAGTAACGCCGCAGGCTTTCTCCACCCAGGCAGAGCCAGCAAGGAAAACTGTGGTTCAGCCTGCCGCCAGCCAGCCCCGCTCAGAAGCAGAAATCGAGCAGGAAGCGGAAACTCACAGCCGGAAGCGGTTCGCCCATGCAGCTGATTGAACCCAGGCCGAGCCGACCTATCCCAATCCGCATTACGCCACTGATTGATGTGGTGTTCATCCTGCTTGTGTTTTTTATGCTGACCAGCAGGCTACTGCCAGTGGATTATATGGAGCTGGCCAACAGCACTGAGAACCGCAGCACCACAACAGGGGAGCCACTGCCCTTGCTTACAGTTACGCAGGGTGGTGACATAGCGTGGCAGGAGCTCACTTTGCCAATCGGCAAGCTGTTACCAGAACTCCGCAGTGCAGGCATTGCTGAGGTGAACCTCACTACAGCCCCAGACGCCCAACTAAGCCTGTTCACAACCACCCTGGGCGAACTGTCGCGCAACGGCATCCAAACCCATTGGAAACGTGCAACCGAAGAAACCCCATGACTGAACTGTTCCCACCTTCTTCCACCTCCGGCAAGTCTTTGATGGAGCGGGTAGAGGATGCACTTCTGCCACTCATCAATCTGGTTTTCCTGTTGCTGATGTTTTTTATCGTGGCCGGCCAACTTGCAGACGACCCCTTGCCCAATCTGCCACCTACGCCTGCGAGTGCCGAGCAACAATCGCCCCACGCTGACCTGTTAGTGGATGCCAAGGGGAACTGGCGAATAAAAGGCGAAACCCTGAATGCACAAACACTGCTTCGGCGGCTACCAGAACCGAACGCACAGACCCCATTGAAAATTGCCGCAGCCAGCAGCATTTCCATGGCAGACCTGGAAAGTCTTTTGCGCACTCTGGAAAAAGGCGGTTATGAGGAAATCCTGCTATTAACGGAGCCAGAAACGTGAGGGATACCGGCAAAGCCGCCCGCCTGGGCTTACTGGCAATTGCCATTGTTCTGAGCGCAGGCATTCTTGTGGCTGCTGCGCCAGAGAAGACTATCGAAATAAACCAGCTTGGCAGTGCAGCGGTTAATACAGCGCCCGCTATCAAAATCTCGCTTGCAGGCAAACCCGCACCTGCACCCGTCGAAAAAGCAGAGCCCAAGCCAGTGCAGAAAACCAAACCTGAGCCAAAACCAAAACCAAAGCCGAAGCCGAAGCCGAAGCCTGAACCAAAACCGGCTCCTACTCCAGAGCCAGAGCCAGAGCCAGAGCCAGAGCCAGAGCCAGAGCCAGAGCCAGAGCCAGAAACGGTAGCAGAAACCCAAGCAACACCTGAGGCAACGATAGACAAGCCTCCGGCAGAGGCTGAAATTAGCGATACGCCCGAGCCGGCGCTCGAAAACGGCGATACTCAATCGCAATCATCCGTTCCATTACAAAATGCCGGCAACCCGTCCGCTGTCGATGATTATTTAGGGAAGCTCAGCCGGCACCTTTCCCGGTTTTATGAATACCCCCGCAGGGCCCGCAGGTTGAGACAGGAAGGCGCTCCTGTTATAACCTTTACATTCCGCCGGGACGGCTCGCTTGTTGGCCACAGTTTGCGTACAGAATCCGGCCACCCGCTACTGGATAAAGCAGCCCTTGCCATGCTTGAGCAAGCCGCTCCTCTGCCTCCCGTGCCAGATGACATGTCTGGCCGCACGTTCAGCTACGCACTGCCCGTGAGATTCAGCCTGCGCTAAGGCTCGCCGGCCAGGCAATTTTTCGCTCAGCCAGCAATTCCTCGCCCATAGACCGAGCACAAGCTTGCCTGCTCCCCACAGGCGCCCTCGGAAAAACTCGTTAGACGCTGTTTTAACTGGACTTTCTAAACCTGGCACGGGACTTGTTAATACAAACCCGTCCAGGGAACACCCAAGGACACTTACTCATTCAAACGTCACGGAGCAGACTATGCCAACTCCTTGTTATATCTCTATCGAAGGCAAAACCCAGGGTAACATCACCGCGGGTGCATTCACTTCCGATTCCGTAGGCAACATCTACGTTGAAGGCCACGAAGACGAAGTGCTGGTTCAGGAATTCAGCCACGTTGTCACCGTTCCTACCGATCCCCAGTCCGGTCAGCCTTCCGGCCAGCGTGTACACAAGCCATTCAAGTTCACCTCCGCACTGAACAAAGCAACACCGCTGATGTACAACGCTCTGGCTTCCGGCGAAATGCTGCCCAAGGTTGAGCTCAAGTGGTACCGCACCTCTGTAGAGGGCAAGCAAGAGCACTTCTTCTCTACCATCCTGGAAGATGCCACCATTATCGACATCAACTGCAACATGCCACACTGCCAGGACAACGCCAGCGCTGATTTCACACAGCTGGTTACGGTTTCCGTGTCCTACCGCAAGGTTACCTGGGAGCACACTGTTGCCGGTACTTCCGGTGCAGACGACTGGCGTTCGCCGATCGAGGCGTAATTTACGCTTTGATGTCAAAGAGGGGCTATGTCCCCTCTTTTTCTATTCCAACTATCAAAGGGAGATTGATAGTGAGCAACATTAATTTAACTGAGGAAGAAGTCGCCACGGTTCAGGCCGTAATCACTGCCTTTTACAGTGAGCGCATCGCAAGCCGGTTTCATGCTGGTAGCATAACTGCTGAAACACTAGAGCTTGTTGCTCAACTGATTACTGAGACCGATGAATGCAGTCGATGGATAGATGCTGTTCCGAACCCCAAAGACCTACTTGCTCCCGCAAACGGTATCCGAAAATGGGCAATCAGGGTTATTCGGGCAGCAGGAGAACCATTCGCCCATGGGTCGATTAAAATCAGCCTTACCTGCAAATTGACTCGTGGGTTACAATTCAGGAGTCTACTGGAAGCCTCTCTCGGATAAGACAAGGACGCCTGAAAAAATGAAGCTCATAGCAACCGTCATACTCATTTCGATTCTCTCCGGTTGTGCATCGACCCAGCCAATATCGTTTTCACCCAGTCAAGATTACGCGGTGTCGGTTCAATCATCTTTATTTGATGCGGTGCGGATCGACGAGAATGACACATCCTTTTTTCGCAACGGGAAAGCTATCGGATTCATCCGGGTTGAGCCAATACCCGAAAACATTTCTTCAACATCCAATTTTCTAAGCAAGCTCAGATCCGACTCTGAGTCAGAGGCCGTTAAAACAAAACCACTGAGCTTTTCATCAGGATTCACAGGGTTTTCTGCACAGTATCGTAACTACCTAACTGGTTATTTATTCAGTGAGGAACACCCCGATTCAATCCTTATTTTGAGCTTTCCAGAAGAAGAGTTTGATAAAATTGCGGGAACGATATCGCCCGGTATTTGACGGTTTTCTGCTGCCCAGTTCTACGCCACCCACTTCCGACCGCTAGCCGCAAACTCCACCACCAGCTCAAACACGTTGTCGCACTTTTCCTTGAACGCCACGCGGTCATAGCTTTCCGGAAGATCCTTATCCAAAACCTCTTCAATGGCGGCCTTTACAGCCCGCTGGGTCTGGCCATCTTTCCACCAGTCCTGAACCAGTACCTTGGGGTGCCCTTCCAGCAACCGGATAATCAGATCCTTGGCCGCCAACTTGACCTTCTGCTCTTCCGTCATGGTGAGCTTGTCCTTCTTGAGTAGGTCATAGATCTCCAACTCTTCTTCCGTCAGCCCTTCCCGAATGTGGCGCTCGGATTCCTCTCGCAGGTTACCAACGTACTGAACCAGATCCTCAAAATATGCATCAGCAGATGAGCTGCCGGAATTGTATTTGTCGATAATTTCCTGAAGCCGCTGTGCGAAGTCCGTGCGGGTGTGATTCTGTTCCAGAAGTTGCTGCAGCTTGTTTTCTATAAACGCCCGAAGCTCCGCGATCTCAATATGCTTGTACTCTGCTTTTCCGAAATCCTCCCGAAGCTTGTCGTAATTGATCTTGCTCAGATCCCAGCCCTGGCCTTTCTGGACGATTTCGTATTCCGCCCGGTGGTCCTTGATGCTAAACGCTTCTGCGTTGTCAACCACCACGCTCTCATCCAACAACTCGGAGATCTTTTGGCTAACCTCATCAATATCCGCCTGTTCCACCAGAGCATCCACAACGCCCCGCAGATACTGGATTGCAGCAATTCGCAGGTTGTCGTGGAGCTGAAAAACCTCCGGTTTGCATGCCTCGTAAAGGGCCGTCACCGTGTTTTCGTAGACGTTGAACTGCTTTCGCCATTCTTCATTGCTTAACAGGGTATCCGCCGCCTGGTTAAAGAAGCCGATGCTCTTGAACGTATCCTGTTTCTCGAAAACGACCTCCATTTCAATATCGCGCTCCCGACAGAATTCCAGCGTTTGGACAACGGCATCATCCAACAATTTAAAAAGTTCCGACTTCTCCTGAACCGGCGGTGCTTCGCCATCCGCTCCTTGCGCATAATCTTTCAGCGCCTTACGCATGTTGCGAAACACGTTGTAGTAATCAACAATCTCACCGTTCTTTTTCTCCACGAGAGCGCCGCTATGGCCCTTGACCCGATATGAAGCGACACGATTGGCCCGGGCGATAGTCTGCATCAGGGAGTGGCCTTTCATGGGTTTGTCGAGGTACAGGGTTGATACCGTGGGGGCATCAAACCCGGTGAGCCACATGGCGCACACAAACACCAGTTGCAGAGGGTGTTCCGGGTCTTTGAAGTTGTATTCCACGTCGTGCATGTGCTCATCAAGCTGATCCAGGCGCTTGATGTGGGGTTTGATATCCAGCCCCTGGCGTTCAAACCTCTCTTCATCGGCTTTGGGATCACTGATCACCACGGCCATCTCGACCGTTTTCATGTAATCCCGGATCTTCTTGAAACGTGCTTTCTCGATCTCGTTTGTGGATTCCTTGATCAGCTTCAGCAACCGTTTTTGTTCGTCCTTCCAGTGCTGCTGCACCTTGTCGTACATTCGCACGGCGGTGAACTTGTCGAGGGTAATTACCATGCCTTTGCCCAGATAACCACGGCGGGGAAAGTGGTAAACGATGTCTCTGGAAATGGTATCCAGCCGGTCGTCCCTCTTGATAACTTCCAGTTCTCGAGCGTACTTCTTCTCCAGTTTTTCCTGCTGGGCATCGTCCAGATCTTCGTCTTCCAGAAGCTCGTAAAACTCATCCCCAAGATCATCGTTCTGTATCAGAACCTTTGGCACACGCTTCTCATAAAAAAGCGGCACCGTTGCATTGTCTTCCATGGCCTGCTGGAAGTTGTACTCGGATACATAATCACCGAACCAGCTATTGGTCTTGCGATCCCGGCCCAGCAAAGGCGTACCGGTGAAGGCGAGGAAGTGAGCGCCCGCCAGGCCCGCCCGCATGTTCTCCGCCAGATTCTTGTACTGGGTACGGTGAGCTTCATCCACCATCACGATGACTTCCCGGTTTTCCTTATCCGGATCGAACAGCTGTGGATACTTTCGGCCCTTGTCGTAGCGGAATTTCTGGATCAGGGTGAAAACCACCTTCTTGTTCTGCCCCAGAAATTTGCGCATTTCCTCGGCGTTCGCCGGTTGCGCAACATCCTCCTTGCGAACGGTCTCGGTGTTGAGGAAGTTCCGGTAGATCTGCCCATCTAGATCCTGTCTGTCGGTGACCACCACAAAGCTGAAATTGCCCGTGGCTTTCCGGAAAATCTTACGGGCGTAGAAAATCATCGAAAAGCTCTTGCCCGAGCCCTGAGTGTGCCAGAACACCCCCAGCTTGCCGTCGTGTTCGCGGCGGTTCAGGAAACGATCGTAGGCGTTATTAACCCCGAGGAACTGGTGGTTCTGGGCGATAATCTTGGTTTCGCCTTTGTGAAACAGCACAAAGTTCTCGATATAGTCCAACAATCGGGAAGGCTCGCAGACACCGTCTGCTGCATGCTCCAGACTGGTTGCCTGCTCAGAAATTTTCTTGCGATCTACTGGTTCCTTTTCGTTCTCCACACGGAACCAGTTGAAGAAATGTTCCCAGCCTGCCGTAAAGCTGCCCACACGGGTTTCGAGAGCATTCGAGAGAACACAGAAGGCGTTGGTGTGGAATAGTTGCGGTATGTCGTGCCGGTAACTGCGAAGGTTGTCTTCGTAAGCATTCCGCAACTTCACATTGGAGTTTTTCAGTTCAACGAACACCAATGGCAGGCCATTGATGTAGAGAATCACGTCGGGACGACGGTAAGCACCCTTGGGAGCTTGTCCCACGGATTTTATCCAAAGCTGGGAGACCGCCAGCCAGCGGTTCTGTTTCGGATCATCAAAATCAATCAGCTGCACCTTTTCATGCTGTTTAAAGCCTTTCTCATCATCAAACTGAACTGGCACCCCATCCCGGATGAAATCATACAATTCCCGGTTAGCGGCAATCGGCGACATGGCGGTGCGCCGGTTCATCACCCGCTCAATGGCTTCATCGATCTTGTTTTCAGGGATGCCGGGGTTCAGTTCGAGGCAGGCTTTTTTCAACTCGAGCGGGAAGATTACATCCCGCTTGTCGGCCCGGTGAGAGCCGTCGTTCAGGTCTTCCGGCTTTGCGGTATAGCAATCCAGCACGTTAAAACCGTGAATATGCTGGAGACGCTGCAACAGCGCCTGCTCGATGTTGTCTTCCGAAATAAAACTAGCCATCGGCCTGCCGACTCCATGGACCGGGTGGGTGCCAGATTTGCTCGGGGGCATCCGCAGCCTTACCTGCCATCACAGGCGCAACGAATTCAATCACCACCGTTACAACCTCCGCGAACGCTTCTGGCGCATGGGGCTGGCCAAGGCGCTTACGGAAAGCCTGCCATTGTGGCTGCTTGCTGTCTACAAAAGCGGCAGAAAAGGGACCGGTTTCAGGGATTTCCGTTCCGCGTGTCTGGAACGTGCGTTCAACCGCACCCATCAGATTTTCCAATCTGAACTCATGCTGGCGCGAGAGCAGCCAGATATCATAAAAGTCTTTCATCCGACTGTTCAGTTCGCCAAGGTTCACCATTGCCTGAAACTTCTCAGCGATGGAAGACTCAGGTGAGTAGCACTGAATTCTGGCGGCGGGAAAATCCAGCAAGGCCGGGAACTCCAACCAGGAGGGAAAGGGAAAAACCGGATCGCCAAACCCGATATCCAGTTGCATCGGGATTCTGGCCTTATCGAGAAAACCGGTGAAGGTCACTCTCAGCCCCTGATAATCGGCATCTTCGGTAATGCTATCCACTTTCAGAGTGTCCGGACCAAAGCGCAGGCCATCATCGACAACGTCCGCAGCAATGACATCACGAACTTGCTCTAAAATCGCTTCGGGCTCATTGCTGGTCTGGCCCAGCATATCAATGTCCCGGGTCGGACGGCTGTTCGGCCCCTGCATGGCCCAAAGCATCAGCGCGCCCTTGAGGGTGAAACAGTGGTTATGGGGCGACTGGCTCAGCCGGTATAAAAACCGCTCCATTGCGTAATACTGCAACAGTTCTTGAAAGGGGCGCTTCTCTTCCCTGGATTTATTCAGCAGCTTCTGACGAACAGACGCGGCGACATTTTTGGCCATAGTGATCTCCTTTCACGCTTGTTTATTCCATTAAGAACCTGACTCTATTCACAGCTTGGCCTCCACATAGGGTGCCATCACATTAGCAACCCGGCAGATTCTGGCGTATTCCATCAGTTTGCCTGGCCGGAAGGTTTTGCGGGTGCGGTAGAGCTCCAGCGCTTCCAGCACCACATCCATACCGATGCGGTTGCGGAACTTGAAGCAGTCCGCCAGGGTTTTCTCCGGGCTGTAGACCTGCAGTGTGATGCCATCCACCGTCACCTGCTCTATGCCTTCACTGAATGCCCGCCCGGAGAACCGGTAGCCAGCCGTCGGGGGATAATCCAGAACCGGCAGGCGAGCATCCCGCTCAACCGCGAGATGCACCTGATGGGGAATCTGCGTGGTGATGCCGTGCCAGTCCAGCGCAGAAATCAGGCACAGCACCGCATGGGGGAAACGGGTAACGGCGGCGACCAGATCCGGATTTTCAATAGGCGGCAGATCCGCCAGCCGGTATAGGCCCCGGCTGACCGGCTCAATCAGCCCCTCATCCCGCAGCTGATAGAACTGGTACCGGTTGATGCCCTGGGCCAGCGCCTCGCTCAGGCGGAGCTGGCCGCCGTGCAGGCGGAACAGGGATTGGAGTTGCACCCGGGAAGACCGGGTGGAATCAGACTCAGACAAACTGTCACCACTTATTTATATCTGGTGACAGTTTGTCTGATTACTGCTGAGGGTTCAAGCGACGGCTTCGACAGGGCTCTCTGTTTTGTCGTTCTGCATGGAGGGTGGGAACTGGATATCCAGGTTTTCCACGGAGACCTTGCCCGAGATCAGGCGAGGGAGGAGTTGGGCTTTTGTGCGTTCCAAGACTTCGATTTGCCGCTCCAACTTTTCCATTTGCTCATAAAACGGTTTAATCAGTCCCACAAAATTTTCAACTACCAAAGCGTCAGGAACCAGATACTGCTGTTTTCCGACTAGATCTGGCTTCAAATGAAGAACATTTGCCCCATTGGCTAACTCTTTCAGTGCCTCAGATATACCGGAGTAACGCAGATGAGCGTAAGTAAATATGCCGGGCCACTCAAAGGCTGATATTTTCACAACATCCAAAGATATAACGCCATCAGACTCGCCCAAATAAGGTACTCGCGCTGCTCTGCCGATAACCTCGCGATTCTGGGTCATGTCTGTTACAGCCATCACCACATCCCCGCGATTTACCCGCTGATCATCTCTGAACTCACCTCGAAAATACTTTAACCCGTTACTACGATATCCACCTCCACGATTAAAGTTCTTGAGGTTTATAAAAGGTCGTCCGCCATTTTGGTGATTGGAAATTTCTTCGCTGCTGTAGGACTTCCCTTTGACAACCCCGAACAAATCATCACCTTTTACAACCGCCCAAGAAGCCGGCAAGCCCTTCTCAAACTCCGCCCCCTGCCACCCCGGAAACCGGAACCGCACAAACCACTCGCGGTAGATTTCCTCGGCCATTTTTTCCAGCAGAGTGATGCGGCGCTTGCTGTTTTCGATCAGGTCATCGTAGGCGGAGAGTAGTCCAACGATTCTATTCTGTATCTTGATGTCAGGAACCGGGATATCAATCAGCTTTACAATATCCTGATTCAACGATGCCATTGTTGCCCCAAAAGCACACACAGCCATCATCCAGTCCTGATGAGCCTGCGTCCGGAAAAAATAGGAAATGAACTGTGGATTTATTCTGCACGATTTGAACCTCAGCCTCAGGCAGTCAGATCCCTGGTACCAGCCTTCCTGCCTTTCAGTGATAAATCCGTGCCGCTCTACAGCTCCTTTTCGACCGAATACGATGTCACTTCGCATCAATCTGTGCGTGGGCAATTTCTCCGCAATTCTGTCATCAATAAACTCAAGACTTTCAGCCCGAATGTCTCCAAAACCAACATTTCGAACGTTGATAACCGGGTGCCCTTGATCGGAATAATCACTGGCTTTTAGCTGAGTGCCGAAAGGTCCAGTCTGAATCTCAGCTTCGCCAGACTTGATCAACTCACCTATTTTAATTATCGGAAAACCAGTCATTTGCTCTCAACCAGTGCCGATATATTCTTTGTGATCACTGAAGCAAGGGTCGCCGCACCTGAGTTAAGCGCAGAAAGCTCATCACCCAGATCTTCGATCCCAGCAATGAACTCCTCCTCAGTCTTCCCATCCTCTTCAATCACAACCCCCACATACCGCCCAGGATTCAGGGAATAATCCTGCTCCTTCACTTCCTCCGGCGTAGCCAGCTTGCACAGGCCAGTCACATCCTCATACTCGGCGTTCGGGAAGCGTTCCTGCAGCCAGTGGATATGCTGGTAGTAGCTCTCCGCGCTTCGAACTTCTTTGTGCAGTTCTTCCAAAGCTTCCTTCAGGCGGCGAGCATTACGGTCGGTGGTGGTGCGCTTACCGGCTTTTCGGGCTTCTTCGGCTCTGACCTTTTCATGCTGGCGCACTACCTTGTCCAGTTGCTTCAGGCCTGTGTGCAGTTGCTGGAAGAAGGGATCAAATTTCGCCCTGAGTTCCTGCTGTTTGCAGTTGGCAGGCTCAACAGCACCCGGTGCAGTCAGGTGCAGATCGGCCGCCTCTGTGTAGTCATCGCTGGCCTGCTTCAGAGCTTTCAGGCCCTGCCACTGACTAATCAGGTCGTCCACCGCCTGTTTACCTTGGGCGTCATCCAGCACGTCCAGTAACTGCTCGCTGACCGGTTCAACTCTTTCCCGATTGATCAGCAGTTGGTCTATGCCCTTTCGGAAGTAGCTGTCTACCAATCGGATGAAGTCGGCCGGCTTGCCTTTGTGCAGCTTACTGATGATGGCGATGTTCTGGATCTGTTCCTCGCTGAACTCCCGGTGGGCACGGTCGATCTGAGTAAAGATGTTGCGGGCATCGATAAACAGGATGCGGTCGTCCTGCTTGTTCTTGTCGAAGAACCATAGGGTTGCCGGCAGGGTAACCGTGTAGAACATGTTGGACGGCAGGGTGAGCATACCGTAGATCAGGTTGTTCTCAATCAGGGTGCGGCGAATGTCTGCTTCGCTGTGGCGGGCATCGGAGGCGGAATTGGCCATGACCAGCGCCGCCCGGCCGCTGTCCGGCGTATTGTTCTTAAGGGAGGTAGCAAACAGGTTGATCCACAGGTAGTTGCCGTTGGGAACCGTTTCCTTCCCCTGTTCGCTGGCCTTGGCCTTGGTTTTCTTACGAGGCAAGCCGTAAGTATGGAAGCGTGGGTCGTCCTCCACGGCGGCCAAAGGGACGTCATCCACGTTAAACGGCGGATTGGCCATCACAAAGTCGAACTTGCCGAAGCCATCAAAGGGGTTTTCGGTGTAACTGTTGGCTTGGCGTATCTCGCCCCGCAGGCCGTTGACAGCCAGGTTCATCTTGGCCAGCTTGACGGTGTCCAGGGTCTTTTCCTGGCCGTAAACGTAGAGCTGGTCTTGATGGTGAGCTTCGCCCAGCTCATCCAGCTTCCTAAGATGGCGCTCCACAAAATGCTGGGACTGCACAAACATCCCGGCCGACCCACATGCAGGGTCGTATACGGTGCCATGGTGAGGCTCGATGATTTCCACCATCAGTTTAACGACCGAGGGAGGCGTGAAAAACTCGCCACCTTTCTGACCTTCACTCAGGGCAAACTTACCGAGAAAGAATTCATAGATTTTACCGAAGATGTCACCGTTGGCATCGTGCGGAATATCGGAGAGGTTTTTTAGCAACTCCGCCAGCAGGGTATTGCTGGTGCGGGTAAGTGCGACATATTCATCCTTTGGAAGAATTCCATCCAGCTCGGGTTTGTATTCCTCAATGGCTTCCATGGCCTGTTTGATTTTTTTGGCCAGATCTTCCTGCTCCGGCAACCCCAGCAGGTAGTGGTAGCGAGCGTGATCCGGAAGGTAAAAGCCGCACTTCCGGATGGCAATTTCGGAAATTGGCTTTTCACGGCGAGTGCCTTTGAGTTCCGCGAATTCTTTGGCGATGTCCGGCTCGGCCCGCTTGTACTTGTTGTCGGCAAATTTCAGAAAGATCAGCCCGAGCACCGGGGTGGCGTATTCGCTGGACTTGAGATCGGAGTTGGCCCGCAAATTATCGGCGGCAGACCACAGGTCGTCTTCAAGCTGTTTGAGCTGTTCGGCATTCATGGCGGAAAGGCATCTCCTGAAACAACCACTACACAAAATGTGGAGGAGACTCTAAACAACATTGAACGGGTGAGCCATAGCAAACACGCTATTCGAACGTTATTCTTGTTGAAATCTATTACCCATACCATGAGGCGTGTAGCCCTTCAATTGATATGAGCGATCCGAAATCTCAAGCCCGCAAGCTCGGCGAACTGATGTGCACCGTTACCGAACAGATTCTCTGGCAACCCGCCGCAGGCTGGGTCCAGCAACGGGCATCTGGCAGCACTCTGGTGTGTCGGGTGGGCTCCGGGCAGGCGACTTATCATCGTTTTGAACCACAGTACCAACAGCACCAGATTACCTACGGCCTTCGCATGATTCAGGCCAAACATCAGCCTGATACGGCCAGTGGCTGGCTCTCAGCCCGGGAAATCCACAAGCACGGTTATTTCGACGGTGAGTTGAGCACGCTTAACCTGTTGGCGCACACCTGCTGTCACGAATTTGCACACTTGTTACAACACAGTGCCGGCAAGAGATATCGCGGCTCGGTTCACAACCGGCACTTCTACACCATTCTTGATGGGTTGCATGAAAGTGGTAGTGCAGACGCGGCTCGGGAGGCACTGGCGAAGCAGGCTGGTGAACTGCATATATCGTTGTCCAGTGAGCCTTTCCAGCTCCCTGACCCGGCACTCCAGCCGTCGCCCTGGCAAGTAGAGGATGCCGTCGCGTTCGGCTCCGGCACTCGGGAGTTTCACGGAGAGATTGTCCGGGTCAACCGGAAAACCTGCACCGTCGACGGAACAGGTAAATTCCGGGGTCGGCGTTACCGCGTCCCCATATCGATGCTGCGCAGGGTGCGCTGACACATAATTCAAGACACTGCCTACCCGGTTTCCAAAAGCTCATCCTGCAACAGCTCACGAAGTTCAGGAACGCAGGAGCCACAGTTGGTGCCACATTTCAGGATCTTTCCCAGTGCCTCCACTGTCTTCTGTCCGCCACGGATGGCGTTGATAATTTGACGGTCCCCCACCTGAAAGCAGCTACACACCAGCGCCCCGATCTCTTCTGTGTCGACAGATCGCCCCGCAAGCAAACACTGTCGCTGATCCGGACTCAGCCGGTCAGCCGCAAAACACTCATCCAGCCAAGCCAGATCCGGCAACAGACCAACGTCACTATCAACCAAAAGAACGGCTTCCAGCCGACCATCAACCACTCGGGCCGCCCGGAATCGCCCTTGCGCCGAATCGGCCATGACCAGCTGTGGCTCTCCCGCCAACCAGATACTCGCTTCACTCTCCCAGTCCATGGTCTGGCTGCCTGCCAGCCACCAGCTATTACTGTGGGTCAGTGGTTGATGGCACCAATAATCACACAACCCTGCTAGCTCACCGAGCTCACCACTAGAACTGCGCCGCATCAGCCGGGCTTGCCATCTGCAGGCAAGTCGGCGAAGGCTGGCAACACCGTGCTTGCTTTCCGGCTGCCCTGAAATCGGATCCGTTACAGCGGCGATCAGGTTCGTTGCCACGCTTTGTGAAGCAAAACGTCCACTCCAGTGAATCGGTATAAACACCTCACCAGGTCGTTGATCCGATGTGATGCGGGCACGACCAATAAATGGCTCAGGCCCGGGGCCGGTAAGCTGGCACAACGCCCCTTCGCAGACACCAAGGCGGTGCGCATCGTCCGGGTGAATCTCAACGAAGGGCTCCTGGCGGTGTGTCAGAAGCCGCGAGACCAGTGCCGTCCGTGTCATGGTGTGCCATTGATCACGAATCCGGCCGGTATTGACCACGAGTGGGTAACGAGAGGTCACGATCTGGCGAGGCAGCCCAGCAGGTATGGGCACCAACCGGGCCCGTCCGTCATCCGTGGCAAAACGCCCGTCAGAGAACAGCCGAGGCATGCCGGTTACAACACCGGCCTCATCCAGAGTGACGGGCCATTGGATCGGTTCCAGTTGGTTATACCGAGCCTCTGTCAGTTGGCCCAGTGCTCCGATATCAAACACCTGACGGCCATTACTGGCCCTGCAAGCGAGGGCTGAGAGCGCCGCGTGTTCCCGGAAAATCTCCACAGGGCTCTGAAACCGGAAGGCCTTGGCATACCCAAGCTCGCACGCCACCGAAGTCAGTATCCGCCAGTCCGGCCAAACCTCCGTGGGCAAAGGCAGGAAGGATCGCTGGCGGGAAATGCAGCGTTCCGAATTGGTGACGGTGCCGTCTTTTTCGCCCCAGCCGGCCGCCGGCAGCAAAATATCGGCAAAAGCGGTGGTATCCGTATTCGCCATGCAGTCAGATACGATCACCGTGGGGCAACCCGCCAGCGCCTCACAAACCCGCGCCGAATCCGGCAGGCTAACCGCAGGATTGGTACCCATAATCCAGAGCACCTTGATGTCACCGCGGTGCACGGCATCAAACAGATCAACGGCCTTCAGCCCGGGCGCTTCCGGAAGGCGATCTGTGCCCCAGAATCCGGCCAGCCGTTCGCGGGCACCCGCAGTATCGTATTCCATATGAGCGGCCAGGGTATTAGCCAGGCCCCCGACTTCCCGCCCACCCATGGCATTGGGCTGACCGGTCAGCGAGAAAGGGCTGGCGCCCGGCTGGCCCACACGCCCCGTGGCCAGATGGCAGTTGATAATGGCGTTGCACTTGTCGGTGCCGGTTACCGCCTGATTAATCCCCTGGGAAAAAGCTGTCACAGTCCGGGGGGTGTCGGCGTACCAGCGGTAAAACCTCTCGACGTCATCCTCGTCAAGATCGCATTGGGCCGCAACCGACGTCACCGACGGCGCAACCTCTTGTGCACAAACCAGCGTTTCCGCAAAACCGCTGCAGTGTTCCGCAATGTAACTCCGATCTGTCGCTTCGTGTTGCGTCAACCACACCAGCAAACCATTGAACAGAACCGTGTCAGTACCCGGTTTCAGTTTAAGGTGCAGATCCGCAAGCTCTGCGGTGGCGGTTCGGCGGGGATCAATGACCACCACCCGGCGACCGGCCCGTTGCGAAGCCTGCATACGCTGGTAGAGAACAGGGTGGGCCCAGGCGGCGTTGCTGCCCGCCAGCACCAGAAGATCCGCGAGCTCCAGGTCTTCATAACACCCGGGAACACAATCCTCGCCAAACGCCCGTTTGTGGGCGGCCACCGCCGCAGACATACACAGGCGAGAGTTGGTGTCCACGTGGGGTGTACCAATAAAACCTTTGGCGAGTTTGTTGGCGACGAAATAATCCTCTGTCAGCAACTGACCCGACAGGTAAAAGGCCACCGACCCCGGGCCGTACTGAGCGACCGCATCACGAATAGCGCTGGACACCGCAGCAAGGGCCTCTGGCCAGCTTCGGTCCTCACCAGCGATCCGGGGCTTTAACAGCCTTCCGCTGGGTACCAGGGTTTCATGCAACGCCGAGCCTTTCACACACAGCCGCCCCTGATTGGCCGGGTGGCGCTCATCGCCGGTTACTTCGGAAGGCGTGGCCGTCACACCACAACCCACACCACAATAAGGGCAAGTGGTCTGAGTGCCGGCTACCGGTTTGACCTTGGAATCCACGCTACGTCCTCTTTACCTGTATTTGATGGCTGTTCAGTTGATACCCACAGCAAGCTGCAATAACAGGGCCAGCGCAGCTCCAAAGCCTTGGGAATGGCCTGTAAACGCGAGGTATAGCACCCGCCACCCAATGATTAACCGATGACAGGCTTAACCAGATGTGGGCCATTCGTTTCACAATGGTGCAAAAAGTCGCCAACCTGCACCAAAGCAAGCCGACAAGATCTGTCAAAAACGCCCTATGAAACTGAGCCTTCCCCCTTACGTGTTGTTTTATAACATTTTTTTATCACTGGCACAGGCTGTGCAACCGTCTGACTTGAACATTCGAGACCACTCAGATTAAACAGGCATAGGCGCCTGCCTTCCGACAACGGAGGGCGGGCGTTTTTTTGCCTGAAAGAATGTCACGAGGTAAGGATTCATGAAGACGCCCCTGAACATCATCACCGGAACATTCCATCAGCTGGCTGGACTGGCCGCTGCGATCTCCCTGATAACCAGCGCCAGCATGGCCCAGGCAGAGATTGGCGCGCCGGAGAAGCCGGACCTGAAACTTGGCTTCATCAAACTGACAGACATGGCGCCGCTGGCCGTCGCGTGGGAACGCGGCTTCTTTATGGACGAAGGCCTGTTTGTTGAGCTGGAAGCCCAGGCCAACTGGAAAGTCCTGCTGAATCGGGTCATTACCGGCGAACTGGACGGCGCCCACATGCTGGCGGGCCAGCCCTTGGGTGCCTCCATTGGTTATGGCACACAGGCCGATATCATTACCGCCTTCAGCATGGATCTGAACGGCAACGGTATCACCGTCTCCAACGAGGTCTGGGAGAGCATGAGCCAGCACATCCCGGAGCAGGACGGCAAGCCGGTGCACCCGATCAGCGCCAGTGCCTTGAAACCGGTGGTGGAGCAATCCCGTGCGAAGGGCGAGCGCTTTCGCATGGGCATGGTGTTTCCCGTATCCACTCACAACTACGAACTGCGCTACTGGCTGGCGGCAGGCGGCCTGCATCCCGGCTACTACGCGCCTCAGCGTGGCGACACCAGCGGCACTCTGGAAGCGGACGTTCATTTGTCTGTCACACCACCGCCGCAAATGCCCGCCACTCTGGAAGCTGGCACCATTCAGGGCTACTGCGTGGGCGAGCCCTGGAATCAGCAGGCCGTGTTCAAGGGCATCGGCGTTCCGGTGATCACCGATTATGAGATCTGGCCCAACAACCCGGAAAAAGTGTTCGGCGTCAGTCAATCCTGGGCCGAGAAAAACCCCAACACCCACTTGCACCTGCTGCGCGCCCTGATCCGCGCCGCCTACTGGCTTGATGAGAACAACAACGCCAACCGGGAAGAGGCTGTCGAGATCCTCGCTCGCCCTGGCTACGTAGGCGCAGATGCCGAAGTCATTGCCAATTCCATGACAGGCACTTTCGAGTACGAAAAAGGCGATGTCCGGGAAGTGCCCGATTTCAACGTCTTCTTCCGCCATTACGCTACTTATCCGTACCCGTCCGATGCCATCTGGTATCTCTCGCAGATGCGTCGCTGGGGTCAGATCCCCGAGGCCAAACCGGACGACTGGTATATGAAAACAGCCGCACAGGTATACCGCGGAGACATCTACGCCAAGGCTGCCAAGTCCCTGGTCGACGATGGTTTGATGAAGGCCGAGGATTTCCCCGACTTCAGCCAGGAAAATTTTGCCCGCCCGCATCAGGGTGAGCTGATTGATGGTGTCGCCTTTACACCACACCAGCCCAACGCCTACATCAACAGTTTTGATATTGGCCTGAAAAGCACCGATACACCGTAACCCGCAGTACTCAGGAGAACGACATGAGCACGCTAATGAACTCAAGCTCTGGAACCCGAATCCTCGGCGGGCTGAAAGTACTGACAGATCGGTTCACTGGCGCCGAGCTGGCCCAGACCGGTAAGCAGCTTCTGCTGCCAATGATCGGCATTCTGATCTTCCTCGGCTTCTGGCATCTGGCCGCGCCCCAGGTGAACACCTCGCTGGGCGCCTTTCCGGGCCCGGTACAGGTCTGGGAGCAGAGTGGCCAACTCTGGCAGGAACACGCCGACCAGCGGGAGCGGGCGGACAAATTCGTGACCATGCAGGAGGAACGGAACGCCCGCATTCTGGCCGACAATCCGGATGCCGATGTGAGGATCCGGAGCTACCTCGGTGCCCCGACCTTTCTGGATCAGGTTGTCACCAGTCTGGTTACCGTAATGGCCGGCTTCCTGCTTGCTACGGCAATCGCCGTACCGCTGGGCATTGTGTTGGGTCTGAACCACTATCTTCAGGCGGCGGTCAATCCACTGATCCAGATTTTCAAGCCCGTCTCACCGTTGGCCTGGCTCCCGCTGGTTACCATGGTGGTATCCGCCACCTACGTCAGTGACGACCCGATGTTCGAGAAGTCGTTCCTGACCTCGATGATCACCGTCACCCTGTGCAGCCTGTGGCCTACCCTGATTAACACCGGCGTCGGCGTAGCCGCAGTAAACCCCGATCTGCTGAACGTATCCCGGGTTCTGCAACTGTCGTTCTGGACCCATGTGAGGAAAGTAGTGCTGCCATCATCAGTACCCATGATATTCACCGGGCTTCGGGTCTCGCTGGGTATTGCCTGGATGGTGCTGATTGCGGCCGAAATGCTGGCGCAGAGCCCCGGGCTTGGCAAGTTTGTCTGGGATGAGTTCCAGAACGGCAGCAGCCAGTCCTTGAGCCGGATCATGGCAGCGGTGCTGGCCATCGGTTTTATCGGCTTCCTGCTGGATCGCATCATGCTGATGATCCAGAAGAAAATTGCCTGGAATGAATAACGGAGACAATCATGACTAAATCCCATTTGGAACTGACCGGCGTGGAAATGGCCTTTGATACGCCCAAAGGTCCCTTCGTCGCACTGGACAACATCAACCTGAAAATCAAAAAGGGTGAGTTTGTCTCCCTGATTGGCCACTCCGGTTGCGGCAAGTCCACAGTCCTGAGCATCGTCGCTGGCCTGCTACAAGCCACTAAAGGCGGCTGCATCCTGGATGGCCGCGAGATCAACTCTCCAGGCTCGGAACGGGCGGTAGTGTTCCAGAACCACGCCCTGATGCCCTGGCTGACGGTTTACGAGAACGTCGAGTTGGCGGTGCAGCAGGTATTTCGCAAATCCATGACGAAACAGGAGCGCCGGGACTGGGTTCATCACAACCTGGAGCTGGTGAACATGGCACACGCCGCCAACAAACGGCCGGGTGAGATTTCAGGTGGTATGGCACAGAGGGTTGGCATTGCCCGGGCACTGGCGATGAAGCCCAGTGTGTTGCTGATGGACGAGCCTTTTGGCGCTCTGGATGCACTGACCCGTGCCCACCTGCAGGATTCACTGATGGACATTCAGCAGGACCTGAAAAACACGGTGATCATGATTACCCATGATGTGGACGAAGCGGTGCTGCTGTCTGACCGTATCATCATGATGACCAACGGCCCCGCTGCCGCCGTCGGGGAAGATCTTTACATCGACCTGGAAAGACCCCGTAACCGAGTCACTCTGGCGGATGATCCCACCTACGTGCATTACCGACAGGAGGTTCTGAAGTTTCTCTATGAGAAGCAACGTAAGCTGGCAAGCATCACGCCGCGCCGGAATAATCAGGCTACTGACACAAGCATGAAAAAAGACACCGCTCTGGCGGCGAAGGCCTGAACAGGTCGATTACTTCAATACATCTGCCATCGACACCAGTGCCCGAGCAATCTCGGGCAGCTTTTTACCCTGATCCATGGCCAGCCTTCGCAAAACCCGATGAGCTTCATCATTGTCAATTTTGCGGTGACGCATCAGCAACAAGACCGCTTTTTCCTGAATTTTCCTCTCTTCCAGAGCTTCTTTGGCACTCTGCAAATCTTCGTTCATCTGTTGAAGCCGACGTGACTGCTCCTGTACCAGATCAAAAATCGACCGTCCAAATTGTTGACCAATACCGTCGCTGTTCCAGACTTCACCTGATTGGGTCTGCCCACCACTGCCTGGCTCACAGAGTACCAACATGGACGGCACAGGATTTTCTGGCTGATCAAGTACTGCAATCAGTGTCTCATGATGTGCCAGTGAGCTCCGTGCGTCTGCATAGCGTTCTGCGCAGCGCCTATGAAAGCTGCTTTCCACCGATTCTTCTACCTTTTTGAGCTCATCCATACGCTCGCTCATTAGCGCGAACCAGTGATCAGCAAGTTCCGGGTCCAGAGGTTTGTATCGGCCAATGGCGCATCCGAACCGCCGCAGGCGCTCCACTTCATTTTCCCGCTCATGAGCAAGCAGACTCTTCAGTAGCCGGCCGCTCTGCTCATCGGCAAACTCGAAAAACACCTCAAAACACCGCCCCTGCGCTTCAACAAGGTGCGTCATGCGCCGGCTCAGTGCACTATCAAAGCGTCCTATGGAGAATCCGGCGGAGCCTGTTGCGCGCTCTTGACCACAGAACTCTTTGCCCTTCATCAGATGCACCATAGCCACCAGCAAACGCGCAAGCGAGGGATCTACTGCAGTATCCGCCGCTTCGAAAACCACGGTAATCAGCCGGTGGATAAGCATGCTGTAGGACTCGGTTGTCTCTGGCACCGACAGTGACCGGGCTTTCACCCGCACTCGCAGCGCCGTCAGGCTCTCCAGCCCATGAAGGGCGCTGGCAATATGGGCCAGCAGATGGCTGCTGACAGGGTGAGTCGTCAGCTCTTCATGGATCTCAGCCAGTGCCCGCTTGAAAACGATATACAAACACTCCGATTCCGCGACCATTGTTTTTCGCTCCTGGCCAAACTTTTCACCATCCGATCCCAGAAAAATGGTAGACGCCCCGCGTTCCCGCTGCAGCCCGTGCACGAGATTGCTGATGCTCTGTACCAGCCTCCCCATCTGCAAAAAATACTGGAGGTTCATAAGCTCGCACCGTCGCGATGCGATCAGGTACGCCTCAGCCGAGGGCTGGACAGACTTGCGTTGACGTTTGCTGATATCCATTTCATAACTCCGGGTGTAGCCACACTGTTGCGTTACTGGAGACTGGAGCAATTACCGCGCCAGCAAAAAGGCATCAAAGTCGTGCAGCCTGCTCCTGCAAAGTGCGAAAAAACCGCATATCCAAGCACCACACTTATCAAGATACAACCAAGGCTTTGATTTTAAATGCCTTTTAAAACTGGCACGAACATCGCTTTGTACAATTCAAGGATGATTATCCCGGCCAAGGATTCGGTCGAATCACCAGAACACTGTTATTGGCATTGGCGCCGGATCATCGACTCCCTCAGGGGATGAGGTGCTCCGGCTTTTTTTTGGTTTTAAACGGGGCAGAGGTAGAGAGATGATCCGGAAAATGGAACCCACATTGATTGTCTGTGGCCACGGAATGGTGGCTCAGCGATTCCTTGAAGAGTTGGTGAGCAAGGCTCCAATACCCTACCGGAATATCATTGTGTTCAATGGCGAGACCTCTGCGGCATACAACCGGATTCAGCTTTCAGCCCTGCTCAGCGGAGACGCCGACGAGGAAAGCCTGACCCTGAAACCGGACGCCTGGTTTGCCCGTCACGGCATTCGGGTTCATCACGGAGAAGCGGTTCAGGCTATCGCTCCCGACAAACACACCGTAACAACAAGCACTGGCCGGGTTTACAGGTATGACGCGCTGGTTATTGCAACCGGGGCCAGCCCCGCCCGCCTCGGGATCCCCGGGGAAGAGCTGAACGGCGTCATGCACTTTCGGGATCTCAATGACACCCGCACCCTGATTGAACTGAGCCAGAGTCGGCAACGGGCCGTCGTGGTCGGCGGTGGCTTTCTGGGGCTTGAAGCGGCCGAAGGGCTGCTGCGAAGGGGCATGGCTGTCACCGTTCTGCACCGAAGTAGCCACCTCCTGAACCGACAGCTGGATCCGGACAGCGGCAAACTTCTGTCCGACGCACTGACGGCCCGCGGCATCAACGTTATGACGTCGACCTCGCCACTCCAATTATTGGGACGGGACAGTGTTCGCGCCATCCAGCTGAATGACCAGACCCTGATCTGCACCGATCTGGTCATTATCGCCACCGGTATCACGCCCAACCGCGAATTGGCACAAAACGCCGGGTTGGCCTGCGGCCGGGGCATTCAAGTCAACGCGCAACTGCAAACCAGCGCACCGGACATATTTGCCCTTGGCGAATGCTGTGAGTTCAACGACGAAACCTTCGGACTTGTGGAGCCGGGCTATCAGCAAGCGAAAATCCTGGCATCCGTGCTTGCAGGGCCAACCGAGGGCGCCGCATACCAACCATCTGTCACCGCAACCCGCCTGAAAATCAGCGGCATACCCGTTTTTTCCTGTGGCCAGCAGGCACCCGATGAACACACCGAATCCCTGGTCTGGCAGGACTTTGCAACCGGCAGCTACAGCCACTTGCTGGTTCGTGACAACCGCCTGGTCGGCGCCATCCTGATAGGCAATACCAGCCAGGGCCCCTGGTACCAGGAGCTGATTGCCGGCAACGCCGACATCGACCTGTTCCGGGCCCAGCTGCCCTTTGGCAAACCGTTTTGTAAGGCGGCGGCTTGAACCGCTGCCCCTGAGAGAGGACACCACCATGAGCAAGAAAACCCTAATCGTGATTGGCAACGGCATGGTTGGCCATCACTTCCTGGAGCAATTCGTCGCCAGCCCCGGGGCCGCTGAGTACGAGATACTTGTTTTCGGGGAGGAAAAACAGCTGGCCTATGATCGGGTACATTTGTCGGAGTATTTCACCGGCTCCACCCACGCAGATCTCGCTATGGGCACCGCAGACTGGTATACCGCGCAGGGTATTAAACTGCGGCTGAATGAGCCGGTCACCGCACTGGATCGTGACCGGCGCATCGTTACCACACCAAAGGGTGAATATGGCTATGACGAGCTGGTGCTGGCGACCGGATCCTTCCCTTTTGTACCGCCGATTGAGGGCAGGGAGCATCCCCATTGCTTCGTGTACCGAACCCTGGACGATCTCGATGCCATTCGCGCCAGCGCCCAAGACGGCAAATCCGGAGTGGTGGTTGGTGGCGGACTGCTAGGTCTGGAAGCCGCCAACGCACTGAGGAGTCTCGGCCTGCAGGCGCATGTGGTGGAATTCGCGCCCCGCCTGATGCCGGTGCAGCTGGATACCGACGGCGGTGCTCTGTTGCGTCACAAGATCGAAGAGCTGGGTGTTCAGGTGCACACCGAGAAAGCCACCACCGACATCGTTGAAGGCGAAAATGCTCGGCTGCGTATGAACTTCAGTGATGACAGCCACCTGGAAACCGATCTGATCGTATTTTCTGCCGGTATTCGCCCGCAAGACGCACTCGCGCGAGCCAGTGGTCTGGAGGTGGGTGAACGTGGCGGCATTGTCGTCAATGACCAGTGCACCACCTCAGACCCGCATATCCATGCCATTGGCGAGTGCGCACTCTGGGACCAGAGGATTTTCGGGCTGGTCGCCCCAGGCTATACCATGGCTCGCACCCTGGCTTCGGTTCTGAACAGCGATCGCGATGCGGCCTTTACTGGCGCCGACATGAGCACCAAGCTGAAACTGCTAGGTGTAGATGTCGGCTCCATTGGCGATGCCCACGGCCAGACACCCGGCGCCCGCAACATACGCTTTAACGATGAACAGGCTGGCCATTATCGCCGCATGGTGATCAGCGCAGATGGCAAGACGCTGCTGGGTGCCATTCTTGTTGGCGATAACAGCCATTACGACACCCTGCTGCAATACGCGCTGAACGGCATAGCCCTGCCAGACAACCCGGAAACCCTGATCCTGCCGGAGGGCCAGGGTGGCGCTCCGGCCCTGGGCCCGGACGCCCTGCCGGAAACTGCGTCGATCTGTTCATGCCACAACGTCACCAAGGGCGATATTTGCTGCGCCATTGACGCCGGCTGCAGTGATCTTGGTGACGTCAAGGCCGAGACCAAGGCCAGCACCGGTTGCGGTGGCTGCACTGCCCTGCTCAAGAACGTGGTCGACAATGAACTGGAAAAGCGTGGCGTGGCGGTCAGCAAAGACCTGTGTGAGCACTTCCCCTACAGCCGGCAAGACCTGTTCCATCTGGTGAAGGTTAACGGCATCCGCACCTTCCGCACCCTGATCAGCCAGCACGGCAAGGGTCAGGGCTGTGACATCTGCAAGCCGGTCGTCGGCTCGATTCTGGCGACCTGCTGGAACGAACACATCCTGGCCACCGATCACGTGCCGCTGCAGGACACCAACGACACTTTTATGGCCAACATGCAGAAAAACGGTACCTATTCCATTGTGCCGCGCATTCCCGGAGGCGAGATCACCCCCGACAAACTGATTGTGCTGGGCGAGGTGGCCAAAGAGTACGACCTGTATACCAAGATCACCGGCGGCCAGCGGGTTGACCTGTTCGGCGCCACCCTGAGCGAGCTGCCGGAGATATGGGAGAAGCTCATTGCCGCAGGTTTCGAGACCGGTCACGCCTACGGCAAGTCCCTGCGCACGGTGAAGTCTTGCGTTGGCAGCACTTGGTGCCGCTATGGCGTGCAGGACAGTGTGGGCATGGCAATCCAATTGGAGAATCGTTACAAGGGCCTGCGGGCGCCGCACAAGGTAAAGATGGCGGTGTCTGGCTGCACCCGGGAATGTGCCGAGGCTCAGAGCAAGGATTTCGGGGTGATCGCCACCGAAAATGGCTGGAACCTTTATGTCTGCGGTAATGGTGGCATGCGTCCGCGCCACGCCGATCTGTTTGCGACTGATCTGTCTGATGAGGAGCTGATTCGCACCATTGACCGGGTGGTTATGTTCTATGTGCGCACGGCTGACCGGCTGCAGCGCACCAGTGTGTGGATGGAGAATCTGGAGGGTGGCCTGGGCTATCTGAAGCAGGTGATTCTTGAGGATAGCCTCGGCATTTGTGGGGAGCTGGAGGAGCACATGAACGGTATTGCAGATACTTATCAATGTGAGTGGAAAACGGCGGTGGAAGATCCCGAGAAGCGCAAGCGGTTCCGGGAGTTTGTGAACTTGCCAGAGCAGAAGGATCCGGTGCAGCAGTGGACGACTGAGCGGGGTCAGAGGCGGCCTGTTTTGGAGTCTGCGTAGCCTGTTTGTTTGGGTGGGTGCGCGCGGCGGCATGGGGTGCCTTTCCTCTGGGAAAAATAACTCGCTGCGCTCAGACATCTTTTTCCCGGCGGAAAGGCACCCCATACCACCACACTCACAGAACTTTCGAATATCGAAAAGTGAAAATTCAAGGAGAACACAGATGAAAGCTCGTACTTTTTGGAACGCGGTTTGTACTGTTGAAGACTTGGTACCAGAGTCCGGCATTGCTGTCTGGACGGAGGACGGGCCGGTGGCGGTATTTTATCTGCCGCACCGGCTGCCGGCGCTCTTTGCCATCAGCCATACCGATCCGTTCAGTGGCGCTAATGTTCTGGCTCGCGGTATCACGGGGGACCTTAAGGGAGAGCCCATCGTAGCCTCGCCGCTCTATAAACAACACTTCAATCTGAAAACCGGTGTCTGTCTGGAAGACGACTCGGTCAGGGTCAAAACCTACGCCGTTCTCCTGGACGGTAACCGAATCGTTTTGGAAACCACCGATAAGCAACGGGAAGCCGTGGCTGCCTGACCGGGCAAGAAGCTAAATCAAGGCAATTTGACGGGCCGGAATCCACCAGAGGTCAACCACTCCGAGGCAACCTGAGGTAATATCACGAAAACGCCAATAAAAAGGATGCCGCCCGTGAAGCCTCTGAGCCCCACCGACCAGCTTTTCCTCTGGCTGGAGAAACGCCAGCAACCCATGCACGTGGGCGGGCTGCAGATTTTTTCGTTTCCCGATGATGCACCGGACGATTATGTGGCCAGGCTGGCCGAGCAACTGCGCAAGGATACCGAAGTGACGGCACCTTTTGATCGTCGTCTCGACAGCCGTTTAGCACAGCCGGTTTGGGTGCACGACAAACAACTGGATCTGGAACACCACTTTCGTTTTGAAGCTCTACCTACCCCGGGTCGTATCCGTGAACTGCTTGGTTTTGTCTCTGCGGAACACTCACACCTTATGGATCGTGAGCGTCCGTTGTGGGAGTTTCACCTTATTGAGGGCTTGGGCGACAGGCAGTTTGCGGTTTACACCAAGGTGCACCACTCCCTGATGGATGGCGTTTCTGCAATGCGGATGTTTCAGAGAATGCTGTCCACGGACCCCGCAAAGCGCAATATGCCTCCCATCTGGGACCTGGCGGCACGACCACGGCGGGATGAGGATAGCAGCGGCTCCTCGCTTTGGCGCAGTATCAGTCATTTGTTGGGGGAATCGGGAAAACAACTGGGTACGGTGCCGACCGTCGCGCGGGAGCTGTTGCGCACCATAAACACCGCTCGCAAAGACCCGGTCTATAAATCCATTTTTCACGCACCGCGCAGCATTTTGAACCGGAAAATTACCGGCTCCCGCCGATTCGCAGCTCAATCTTACTGCCTGAAACGAATCAAGGCCGTTTGCCATGCGTATGGCACTACCGTAAACGATGTGGTCACAGCCATGTGCGCCAGTGCTTTACGAACCTACCTAATGAACCAGGACGCACTGCCGGAAAAACCACTGATCGCGATGGTTCCGGTATCGCTACGTAAACATGAGAAGTCTGCCGGCGACAAAACGGAAGACAGCCAGGCCGAGGGCAATCAGGTGGGCGTTATCCTGGCCAACCTGTATACGGATGAAAACCATGCCGGCACGCGACTGCAGAAGATTCATCAAAGTATGCAGGAAGGCAAAGACCGCTACGCTCACATGTCGCCAGAAGAAATCGTCAACTACACCGCACTGACTCTGGCGCCAGCGGCGTTCCATCTGCTGACAGGCGTGGCCCCGAAGTGGCAGACCTTCAACGTAGTGATATCCAACGTGCCCGGGCCAAAAGAGACCAGTTACTGGAACGGCACCAAACTGGAGGGAATGTACCCTGTGTCCATCGCCATGGACCGGCTGGCCCTGAATATGACCCTGACCAGCTACAAGGATCAGATAGAATTCGGGCTGATTGGCTGCCGCCGCACGCTACCGAGCCTGCAGCGGATGCTGGATTACCTGGAGGAAGGCCTTGTGGAACTGGAACAGGGCGCTGATATTTAAACTGGGCCGACACGGCGGTACTTTGGTTTCATCCTGCAGTAATTTCCGGGTAAATAGCAGCTCAGAAAGTTGATCTAAAATCTACCCAAGAAGTACCGGAACGCAATCAAGTGACAGCAGAACTGTTACCAAAAAATGCGTTTTGTATCGTTTTGTGCGCCCTGCTTGTGCAAAAAACGATCTATGCTAGATTGAAAATTGAACGGAATTTATACAATTTGACAAGGAGTGAGACCATGTTTCGCACAGTCCTTTTTGTTTCTAGCCTTCTACTGAGCGCACTGAACGCCTCTGCCCAAACCGTTTCCGAACAAGAGCCTCGTGAAAAACAACTCACGCCAGGACAGCCGGCCCTCACCTTGCCAAGCGTTGATGCCAAACTGCATCAGCGCCAAGCTTTCACGGTTGATAACAGCCAAAGAATGAGAGTGGCACCTGAAAAACCCGACGCCAGGCGCATGCCCACAGCCAAACAGATTATTCCATCTCAGTTGACTGAGCAGGCAAACAGAAACCGCTCTGGCTCCTGAGAGACCGCCTGCTCAACAAGAACCCTCTGAATCAAATGCCCACGCACACGGAGGTGACCCATGTCACTCTACCCATCGGCAATACTCAGCTTTTTTGTCAGTGCCAGCCTGGCCGTATCGGCCCATGCCAATATCCGTGATTATTACGAAGAGCCGGGGTTGAACCCGTTTAAGGAAACGATCAATCAGAATTTTGGAGAACACATTGATCCGTTCTCCGGGCAGCTTCAGCTTTCATACACGGATTTGGTGGTGCCCGGCAATGGGGGCATGGATATAGAGATCAACCGTGTCTACAACAACCCTCAGGACAGTTTCATTGCCTATACCCCTTACGGCTACGGGTGGAATATGCATTTTGGCCGTATCGCGGTGGCCAAAGAGCACAAGGGCAAGGTGTGTTCACAAAATCTGTGGTCCATTGATGTTCTTGATAATCCGTCTCTGGAACTGCCGGACGGCAGCCGTCAACTGCTGGTGCTCGCAAGTCAGCACAGCCCGGAGTTGATTACGCGGCAGTGGTGGCGCGCAAATTGTGTGGCGGGCGGTGTTGAGGTCAAGTCCCCCGATGGGACGACCTACCTCATGAGTGAGTACGATACCGACAGCGAAGGGGCCAAGATTTACGCAACGTATATCGAGGACACCGATGGCAACTCAATGAGTATAAATTATGCGTCAAACATCGTCGGGGTTATCTATATTGATTCGATATCGACGAGCGACGGCCGAACCATTGATTACACCTACACAAACGTCACCAATGACAATATCCGGCTCACATCAATCACCAGCAACGGCCAGACCTGGACATACAACCACACATACACCCAGGGAACCTCGCCCGATTTCCCACAGCTCACCCAAGTCGTTCGCCCGGACGGATTGAGCTGGGACTACACCTATCATCCGTTGATAACCAACGGCAATGCCGGCAGCCTCGCTGTTGATACCGTTACCTACCCTTCCGGTGGGGTCATAGATTACGACTACGACTACAGTTATTTTGACTACGGTGCTCAGAAAGCCACCACCGTCATCAGCGCAAAACACGTATCGGGGCGGGCTATCACACCCGGTTCCTGGTCGTTCGGTTATACGGCAGCGCATAGCAGTGGCACCGGATTCGATGAAACCCTGATGATCGCCCCAGACCACAAACGGAAGTTCTATCACAGCGGCTACACGACGGGCGTTCCACGGTGGCGAGTTGGCACCAAGAGCTACGAAGAGGTCTACGATCTCAACGACAATCTGCTTGAACAGCTCTCATACACCTACGGAAGCATTCTGCTGTCCAGTGAAGACTACTGGCACGGTCGGCGCACCACGCAAAGAGACAACAATACTCAAACGCCTTACGTTGCCAAAGTCACCCACTGGCGACAGGGCGCATCGGTTGAAACTCAATACTCGAATTTCGACGCTTATGGGGCACCGCAGACGATCGTTGAGACATCGAACGCCAGCAATAACCCGAACAGAACCACCACGCTCAGCTATCAAAACAGAACAACGGGTAACGACTGGCTGCTGGGATTGGTAACCCAGGAAACCATTGACTATCCATCGGCAGCGCCCACGACTCAATGGGTCACCAACCGCACCTACGATACCGCCGGAAACATGCTGTCGGAAGATAGGTGGGGCGTGCTGACGACGTACACCTACACGTCCGAAGGCGATCTGGCCACAGTCACCGATGCCCGTAACAACACCACAACCTACTCAAACTACTTCCGGGGTGCTGCGCGGAATATTCAGTACCCTGAAAGCATCTCGGAATCCAGGGTGGTGAATCCGGACGGAACACTGGCATCGTCTACGAATGGTCGGGGCCACACCACAACGTACAGTTGGGACAACCTCAACCGACTCACCGGTATTGACTATCCCGTCAAGGCCAGTGTCTCCATCGCGTACAGTAATGACGACTCGGTATTAACCCGGGGCGCCTATCGTGAAACCCGCTATTTTGATGGCTTTTGGCGCGACATTGGTATGAAGCAAGAGGATACCCTTGAAACAACTAGCGTTGAGGTCAGCAGAACACGGGACGCGCTGGGCAGCGTTACCTTTGAGAGCTACCCCAACAGCACGAACGGGGACACGATGACCTACGATGAGTTCCAGCGGCTGGCCAGTGTGACCCATCCCGATCAGACAAGCATGACCATTGACTACCCGATCGGATTTGAAATAAACGTGACGGATGAAAACGGGTACTTAACCAAAAAATCGCTGGTTCATCACGGAAGCATGGATAACGCCTGGCTCCGCATGATCCAGTCACCGGAGTCCGTGACGACGATCATAAGGCGCAACGGTCTGGGCGAAGTTTACGATGTGTTCCAGGGCGAGCAGCAAACTGATGGAACCGTCTTCGGCTTCGGTCGCTCTTACATCCACGATGGCCGCGGTTTTCTGGTTGCGGAGACCCATCCAGAGACAGGAACAACACAGTTGGGACGGGATGCCGTCGGCAACCTGATCAGCCAGGAAATCGGAGCCAGTGGCATTATCGAAACCTGGACCTACGACAATCTGAACCGTCTCAAAACCGCAAGCTATTCAGATAGCACACCCTCGGCAACCTACACCTACGACAACAACCACAATGTTGCTTCCGTCATCAGTTCCGTGGCGGCTCGCAACTATACCTACGATCAGAACAATAATCTGACAAGCGAATCCCTGCAGGTCGGTACTCGCACCTATAACGTGACGTACACGCTCGATAATCTGGATCAGATGGATGCCATCACCTACCCCAGCGGGCGCATTGTGAACACGTCTGTCAACGCACTGGGGTGGCAGACTCAGGCTGCCCCCTACGTTACCCAGATAGACCATTATCCCAGTGGGGCGTTGGACTCTATGACCTACGCTAACGGTGTGATAACCGATCAGGCACTGGATAGCCGATTGCGCCCAAGCTCACTTGTCTCGTCGCTTGGTGCCAGCTCCCTTGTGGGTCTGGGCTTCACCTACGACAACGTCGGCAACATGACCGGCATTGTCGATAGCATTGGCACGTTGCACGACAGAACCATTGGGTACGACACACTCAACCGCATGACATCAGCCACCGGCCCCTGGGGTGCGGAAACGGTAGCCTATGACGCCTTGGGGAACATCGATACCCGTGATCGCAACGGTGTGCTGCAAGACTATTATTACGGCAACCAGAAGCTCACGTACCGAGTTTTCCCCTCGTTCTATTACACCATCACGCACGACGCCCGAGGCAATATGACCAGCGATGGGCTGAATATCATGGTCTTCGACGGGGCCGGAAACCTCGCCTCAATCGACAATGGCTCCAGCATAATCGATTACAACTATGACGGGATCAATACCCGGGTCAATCGGATCTCGCCGACAGAAGCGACGACGGTTCTGTATACGATGAATGGGGATCTGTTGGGCGAATACGACCAAACAGCAGGCTTCAAGGAATACATCTACGTGGGTTCGCAGGTCGCTGCGAAGGTTGCCGATGAGACCGCAGTCATAGGCCAGTAATGGCCAGGGAGGACAACGCTATGAAACATTCCATTAGGAAGACACTGGCCGCACTGGCAGTGCTCATTTTTACCGTGTTCCCCCTCAGTGCAGCTGAGGTGGTGACCTACTATCACAATGACCATCTGGGATCGCCCATTGCTAGTACCGACAGCTCCGGCGCGGTGATTTGGCAACAGACTTATGATCCCTGGGGTCTCAAAATCACCACCAACACTGACGCGCGCGGTTATACCGGAAACTGGCTGGATGAGGAAACCGGCCTCGCAGACCATAAGGCGCGTTGGTATACGTCTTCGATCGGTCGTTTTACGGCCATCGACCCGGTGAAATGGCACGAGTCGAACATTCATTCGTTCAACCGGTACAGCTACAGCAATAACAATCCTTATCGGTTTGATGATCGCGATGGGAAAATGTCGCGTGAAGTCCCGCCTGTGTCTCCCGCCTACCAGAGTGGCCCAGAGCTTGGTGGCGGGGGCAGCAGAGGAAGCGGCAATGTTTCTGGAGCGGCATTCGCGGGGGCAGTGATACACTCGATGTCCTCGTTGCTACCCGGCAACATTTACAAGCCGATAGGAGCGGCTTCTTCAACATCGCGATCTCATAACATCTTAAAGAAAGGGACTTCGGCATCTGACGGTCTTGGCAATCTTTTAAACAAAAGCTCTTTTGATCGCATGCTACAAACTAAAGGTCGGGGTTTACAGTTTCAAAACTCAGGCAGTTCCACTACAGCCTTTAAAGGGCTCCAACAATCTTTTTCCATAAAAAGTGGACAAGTGATGACAAAACAAAATGGCACCCAGGTTTTTAAACACAAGAATAGATCCTTCTCCCTTCGATCGGATTCAAGATCGGGAAATACGATTAGTGTGAAAACTGATAAAAACCCGCAGCAAATTGTCATCAGATTCGCTAACCCTTGACTTCCTTGGCCAAAAAACATGCAGATTCATAAGTGGAATACGGAGCTTTCAATATGCGATGAGCTGTACTTTGTTGAATTAATTGATAAAGGGCCATCTGTAATAATTAGGCTGGAGGATGGAGCTAGTCGAAATTATGAGGTGCTTTTGGAGAACTGCGGCCCATATGTGGTCGCTGACGAAGATCTTTTGACAAGATATTGGTGCATTAAGGATGTTGCAATCGGATGGACATTTACAGTCAGCCATTCACCTCTCGCGTTATTCTTTTCAGATGTTTTGGAGGCAGATTCATTAACTCATTATGTGGTTTCAACTATGGATACATGTATAGAGGTGTTATCGGAGTACGTTCCTGAAGTCCGTATTGTTTAGGGAGCCTCTTGGGAGAATACGAGCCGCAGGGCGGCTTCAAAGAATATATCTATGTCGATTCGCAGGTGCCCGCCAAGGTAACCGACTCAACCACCGTTGTTGGCCAATGAGCATCAAGGAGGATCTGTCATGAATCAATTCATCATCAAGCACCTGTGGACTCTTACGCTTTTACTGTTAACGGCTTTGCCGCTCAGGGCTGCAGAGGTCGTCACCTACTACCACAATGACCACCTGGGCTCTCCCATTGCCGCGACAGATAGCGCTGGAACGTTGGTGTGGCAGCAAGCCTATGACCCTTGGGGATTCAAACTCACAACCAACATAGACGCGCGCGGATATACTGGAAACTGGCTGGATGAGGAAACCGGCCTCGCAGATCACAAGGCACGTTGGTATACGTCATCGATCGGTCGTTTTACGGCCATCGACCCGGTGAAATGGCACGAGTCGAATATTCATTCGTTCAACCGATATGCTTATGGCAATAACAGCCCTTATAATTACACTGACAGAAATGGCGAGCTTGCCTTCCCGTTGGTTCTCCTGGCAGCAGCGGGCTTCGAGTTTCTGGGCATTGCCACTGAAGTTGCGACGATGGAGGAAACTCAGGACTCCATAAATCGTTCCGGGGCGGGGTCTTTTGGCATTGGCGGGGTGAAAGCTACCAAGGCAACGATGTCTGCAATAAATAGGATTAGCAACTCTGTCAAAATAAATGTAGTCGACCCCAAGAGAGCAAAGCATATTTTCAGGAACAAAGAAGGGCATCTTTCAGATACGCCAAAGAACCGGAAGCTGCTTGAGAATATAGCGAATAAACCTTCAGCGACTCTTGGCAAAGATAAGTTCGGTAATACTTGGTCTGCACAAAATCGATCTGATGGAACCCAAGTCTGGACGCAAGCCAGAGGCGGAAAAATCATCAACGGAGGTTTGAATAAAACGCCAAGAAAATTCAATCGAGAAACCGGCCTATCATCTCCAAAAAAACCAAGGCAGTAAAATGATGGAAAAAATATCCAGTGAAGAAGCATTCAAGGCGATGTACTTATATTTAGAAAAATTATATGAGATGACCGGCTCTGATGATTTGGCCGGCTTTTTAGGAGGTATGTCTATGCTGCCTGATGCTAGACCAGCAGATCCCGCGATATGGGAGGACTGGTTGGACGCGATAGCAAAAGCTAAATCAGACCCTGATTTGGACTTGGATCTTAAGGGTTCATAATCCAAGATTACAGGTGCCGACAGCTCTGGCGCGGGGGCTTGGCAACAGACTTATGATCCCTGGGGCCTCAAAATCACCACCAACACTTACGCGCGCGGTTATACCGGAAACTGGCTGGATGAGGAAACCGGCCTCGCAGACCATAAGGCGCATTGGTACACGTCATCGATCGGTCGTTTTACGGCCAACGATCCGGTGAAATGGCACGAGTCGAACGTTCATTCATTTAACCGGTACGCATACTCGGGCAACAACCCGTATACCAATATCGACGTTGATGGCGACCTTTTCCTTAGTTTCCATCTTAATCGCCGCGATATGCGAACTGACCATGCCATGATCGCTGGCCAAGTTGGCAACGTCAGTGCGAAAACCGCAATGGGGCTGCACTCAGCAGGAAGTGCAGTGGGCCTAGTTCGAGGACTATCGCGCTCTTCAGTGAAAATGACCTTGAAGGGTGCAGAAGCTGCCAAGAGTACGTTGCCTAAACATACGAAGCACAGTTTGAACCAGAAAATAAATGGGCAAATCAAAACTTCCGACGAACTCGATGCCATTCGAACCCCGCTGGTTAAGATGCCTGTAAAATTTGACAGTAAGGGTCGTCCGAGCCAACGTTCTATCGGCAAAAAAGCAGAAGTTGCGGTTAACCCCGATACGAAAAAAATTGTTTCTGTAAACCCAACTTCTTCTAAAAAAGCGGGCCGATTGAAAAGGCGGAAGGAGTGAAACTAATGATTAGGTTGAATAGAAATGACGTCGCTTTTTTACTTACGACGCTGCAGTTAACACCTGACTTGAGCCAGGTGTTAACTGCGATTTCTGAGGGTGGGGGGGTTTCTGATGACCATGCTGATAAATTGCGGGATTGTTGTACCGACCGTTTGGATGAAGTTGGTTTTGATAAGAACTACGAACTAACCGATGACGGTAAAAAGCTTGAGCAGCTAGTGGATAAATTGTTCATTGGATAGTTAGGGAACCTCTGAATAAGTCCCCAGAATCAGCGATAATTCGACCATCACCAACCGTATAGGATTCACCGCTGCCATGAATCAGATCACCTTCTCCGAAGCCGAGTACCAGACCAAGAAGCGCAAGACCCGCCGCGAGATCTTTCTGGAGCGGATGGACAAGCTGATTCCCTGGAAGCAGTTGGAGAAGAAGGTAGCCCGATATTACCCCAAGGGCCAGACTGGCCGGCCACCGTACCCGCTGTCGACCATGCTGCGAGTCCACTGCATGCAGCTGTTTTATAACCTTAGTGATCCGGCCATGAAAGACGCCCTGTACGAGATTGAATCCATGCGTCACTTTGCCGGCTTGAAGCTTGATCGTCTGCCGGACGAAACCACCATTCTCAAGTTCCGTCATTTCCTTGAGCGCCATGGCCTTGGCAAGGTGTTGTTCAAAGAGGTGAACAAGCACTTGGAGAAGAATGGCCTGATGTTGCGCGAAGGCAGCATTGTGGATGCCACCATCATTTCCGCCCCGAGTTCCACGAAGAACGAAAGCGGCCAGCGTGACCCGGAAATGCATCAAACCAAGAAAGGCAACCAGTGGCACTTTGGCATGAAAATGCACATTGGCGTGGACGACACGCTCGGCCTGATTCACAGCATCGATACCACGGCAGCCAACGTCCACGACATCGTGCCCGCTGGCAACCTTCTCCACGGTGACGAGCAGCGCGTGTTCGGTGATGCCGGTTATCTTGGGATTCAAAAGCGGGATGAGCATAAAGATCGTAAAAACGTATCCTGGTTCATTGCCAAGCGTCCCGGATCTCGCAAGAAACTGGACGACCGTAAGTTGAAAGCCGAAAAGCTCAAAGCCAGCGTCCGGGCCAAAGTGGAACATCCATTCCGGTACATCAAACAAGTTTTTAGCTATAGCAAAGTCCGCTATCGCGGCCTGGCCAAGAACGCCAACCGGCTGCACTTGCTGGCAGCATTCAGCAATCTGCTGACAGGCGAAAAATACCTGCTGGCGTAGGGTCAGTGCGCCCGGATTTCGCCGAAATGGCGGGAAACGGGCAAAAAATGAACAAACAGAGGGGGTGATCATGCTCACATTGCGTTTGAATGGCTTTTTTTCGAGTTGAAAAGCGATTCAGGGGCAAATCAGGCGTTAATCAGACCCTCCCTAACTGTTATCCAAATTTCACTTGGCCGTTACGCTCTGAAATCTGGTCGTTCAATGTCCAGAAATCATAAAGCACGCCCAGCAGGAACAGGCCGCCGGTCAGCAGGTAGATAATCCCGCTGATCCACTTGCCCATATACAGCCGGTGCAACCCAAAAACGCCGGTAAAGGTCAGTAACAACCAGCCAATGTTGTAGTTGACCTCACCCTCACGAAACCGGCTGTCGGCCTGCTCATCCATGGAAGGGATGAGAAACAGATCGATTATCCAGCCGATAAAAAACAGACCCAATGTAAAAAACCAGATGGTTCCGGTAATCGGCTTGCCATAATAAAAGCGGTGGGCGCCCAAAAACCCGAAGATCCAGAGCAGATATCCAAACAACTTGCTGTGCGTATCTGGCCGGTTAACCATAGCAACTCCGATGAAAATTATTCGTGCCCTTTATATGGGGCTAACTCTCCAATTACACAAGGCCTGCTGCTTGGGTGCCGGGCCACGATAGCTCCAAACTTCCATCAGATCTTGTTCAGGGCCCCTCTTCTGGTGCGGGATCAGGCCCACCTTCGCGGAATTCGCTGGCGGATTTACCGGTCCATTTTTTGAACGCGCGGCTGAAGTTCGAGAGGTCGGCATAGCCAAGTTCATAAGCAATTTCGCTCACCGACTGGTTGGTGTACCGCAACAACTGAATGGCGCGGTCCTTTAGAACAGCTTCTACGATTTCACGGTAGTTGGTCTCCCTGTCTGCCAGCCGGCGCTTCAAGGTTCGAGAAGATACGCAGAAACGCACTGCCATAGCCTCCAATGACGGCAAGGGCCCGGGCATCATGCGTAGCATATTGCGTACGGCCATGGCGAGGTCGCCCTGCTCCTTCAATGCTTTTTGTAATTCGAATTCGCACTCATCGCTGGCCATGCGGGAAGCGTCTGCATCAGCTAACCGCATACGCACATCTAGCAGTGCTTTTGGCAGCACCAGTAGTTCATCAGGCTGGTCATACTCAAACTTTACGGGCAACTGGTCTGCGTACTTGCGGTAATAAGACGGCTCCGGGCCGCCGAGGCGCACACTTACGCCGGGCAGTTTGCCGTTATCAAGTGCAAATCCGCGTGTTTGTGCATCGCTGCGATCCAGTAGCTGCTCGGTGAGCAACACCAGCGTAGCGGTGACGGTTTCCGCCAGAAACGGATAGAGGCCGGGCACGTCAAACTCGGTGCACAGTTTCACCAACACGTGATCGTCGGTTTCCGACTGGCTCATGCTCAAAAAAGGCGCTCGAAGCTGCAAATAGCGGCGAACGGAATCAAGAGCCCCGGCAAGCGTAGGGCTGGTTAGCGCAGCGAACCCAAGAGTGCCGTGAATGGTTACTCGCAGCTCCCGGGCCAGCATAAAGCTCAACCCGTCTCTGCTGGCCAGCTTCAGTGCGCGCTCGGCCATCATCATGGCATCGGTAACAAACACACGGCTGTCGTTGGCTTTCAGATCTTCTGGCCCGAAATTAAGGCCTTCATAGAGCAGCCGGTCGTTGTGTCCGAGCTGTCGCACGGTTTGTGCCAGCACTCGCATGTACACGCCCGGCACCAGGAACAATCCCAGCATTTGCCGTTCTTTTTCCGTTCCCGGGATCGCCATAGATTGCCCTTGGTTGCCTGAATGAACGCCCAAGGAAGACTCTAGCAGAAGCCTGCAGCCACCACAGTGGGGCCGGTTGCACCCGGGCCTGCGTCGCGCTGGCCAACTTTTCTGCCATTTTGTCCCATTTAGAATGATGGCCGTCCCATTTTCGCATTCAGCCCAACACTGGACTCCGACACACTGAAGCCATGACATCAGCCAATGTGAGGAGTAAATCCATGCTGAATACAAAAACCACCGAAAAGCAGTCAGCCACCGCCAGCCGGGTGTCAAAAACACCTGATAACGTCGACATCAAAGCCCAACGCATGGGGTTTGAGTTTGATGAACAGGTGCCCCAGTACTGGTTGGAGAACAGCCCGTTTCTGAGCCATATGATGAACGCACTTTCAGTGCTGTTCCCACAGGGCGAGCAGTTTTTCGTGGACTCCGTACGCGCCTATCGGGATCAGATTGACGATCCCAAGCTGAAAGCCGAAGTGCGGGGTTTTATCGGGCAAGAGGCCATGCACTCTCTGGAGCATATGGCCATGAATCAGCACGTGCGGGATCGTGGCATGCCGGTGGACGAGATGGAAAAACATCTCGCCGTGGTTCTGGGCGCCACCAAAAAACTGCCAAAGCGCCATCAGCTGGCCATTACCAGCGCCCTGGAACACATGACCGCCATGATGGCGGATATGCTTCTGGAGCGCGACGATATCCGCGAAGGCATGCATGAGACCATGCGCCCGCTGTGGGCGTGGCACGCCATTGAGGAAACCGAGCACAAGGCGGTGGCTTACGATGTGTTCCAACAGGTTGGAGGCACCTACGCCGAAAGAACCTTTTACCTGGCCTTCAGCACGGCGGCCCTGGGTGTCATGGCCTCCTATTTCACCTGCCGCATGATGCTGAACGACGCCAAACGCTTCTCAATTGCTGATACCGCCAGCGGCTTGTGGCGCTTGTGGGGCAAGAACGGCACCTTCTCCAGCCTGATTCCTGCCTGGTTTGGCTACTTCAAGCCGGGCTACCACCCGTGGGATCATGACAACAGTGAGCTGATTGCGCGCTTTAAAGCTGAGATTCAGGCTTACATTGCACCGCAATACCTTTCGCCGCCACAACACCCTTGCGCCACAACCGCCACTCGCCGGGCTGGTAGATATCCCATTCCTCATCGCTAGTCAGCGGCTCGGTTACGATTACGCTCACGATGTCGTTCGGCGTGGTTTCAGATTCAAAATCCACAATAACGTCGGCGTCTTTCAACCGTGCAGGGCGAAAAGGCGCGCGACGGGTGATGCTGGCCATTTTGGTGGTGCAGTAGGTGAACAGCCAGTCGCCATTGCTCAACAGCAAGTTGAACACACCCTGATCGGCATAAGCTTTCGAGAGCTGAACCAAACGCTCCGTAATAGCCTCAACCGAGTCATTACGATCACATTGGCCACGTAGGTGATTGAGGATATCGCAGAACAGCGCCTCACTGTCTGTGCCGCCAACCGGCTCGTAAAACCCCGGCGACGACTGGAACTCAGAAAGCTGGCCGTTATGGGCAAACACCCAGTAGCGACCCCAGAGTTCACGCATAAACGGATGGGTATTGGCCAGGCAGATTTCACCCACATTGGCCTGGCGAATATGGCAAACAGCCACTTCGCTCTTGATAGGGTGAGTCTGAACCACTTCGGCAAGCCGTGAGTTGGCGCTGGCATCCACATCATGGAACGCCCGCACGCCTTTACCCTCATAGAAAGCCACACCCCAGCCGTCTCTGTGGGGGCCGGTGTCGCCGCCTCTGCGAGTCAGCCCGGTGAAGCTGAAGCAGAGGTCGGTTGGTGTATTGGCACTCATGGCCAGTAGTTCACACATAGGCTGAAACAGCTCCTTGCAGGATCAAGAATTCTACCGCAAGAATACCGGAATTAGATATACAGCGTTTTACGGGAAAAGCGCTCTACCAAAGGCTGGTAAGCCGAGCCCAGCAAGCGGTTAATAGCGTCAATGCCCCAGGCATCTGGCCCCACCAGAATACGGGATTCGTTTTTGAGCATGCCTTTCACAATGGTTTCGGCGGCTTTCTCCGGCGTGGTCATGGCCAATTTATCAAAGCCCTTGCGCAGCTCTGTAGCGTGCTCAGCCTTGCTGGTGCGCGCCGAATTGACGATGTTCGTGCGAATGCCCCCTGGGTGCACACAACTGACGGCAACCGGCTGTTTTTCCAGCTTCATCTCCTGGCGCAGGGATTCGGTGAATCCGCGCACCGCGAACTTCGCCGCATTATAAGCGCTTTGCGTAGGCACGCCGATCAGGCCAAACACACTGGAGATGTTCACGACATGGCCGTCGCCAGAGGCAATCAGATATGGCAGGAAAGCGCGGGTGCCATGGGCAACGCCCCAGAAGTCGATATTCATGATCCATTCGAAATCAACATCTGTCATCTCTCTCACCGATGCTGAGAGTGCAACACCTGCGTTATTGATGATGATGTTAACCTGGCCAAAATCCTTTGCCACCTCTGCGGCGTGGGCATAAATCGCGTCTCTGTCACCCACATCTAACCGGTAGGTTTTAACCTCCGAGCCCTCGATAGCCGCGGCTGTTTCTGCCAGCCCTTCCTCGTTAACATCCGACAACGCCAGCCTGCAACCGCACGCGGCCAATGCTTTGGCCAGCGCCCGCCCAATACCGGAACCCGCACCGGTCACCACCGCCACTTTGTTTTTCAGATCTTTCATGGCCACCGGCCTCTTGTTGTGTGTTGTTCTGATGAAAGAAGATACTCTAACAACTCCCGTTGATCAGCATATGGCTTTCGCTTGCGGTGTTGCACGGCGCCCGGGCCACTCGGACTCAGCCCAACCTTTTGGGTACAATCCATCATCCGGGAGTTCAATCTCACGGATTTCTTAAACCCTGAACCTGCGGATTTTCTGTATGGAATGGAGTATTACGCATTTCTGGCTGATTCTGGCTCTGGTGCTGGGGCTGGCTGAGCTGACCTCCGGCGTGCTTTTGCTGCTGGCACTGGCTATCGCTGCTGCTCTGACGGCAGTACTGGCTTACGTTGGCATGTCGTTCGAGTGGCAACTGGTTGGCATGGGCGTATTCTCGGGCCTGCTGGTACCCATCGCTATCCGCTGGATCCGGCCATGCTTTACCCCAAAAGGTGTGGCTTACGGAACCACCGGTACCGGCGTCGAACACGGCAAGCGTTACAGCACACTGAAGCGAGATTTCGACGGCGCGGCAGGCATCAAAGTTAACGGCGACTTTTATCGCTTGAGAGACGACAATACCGGCGCTACCGATTTCCCCGAAGGAACCGAGGTTATTTTTAAGCAATTTGATGGCACCACCGCCATTGTCCAAACAGCTACACACAAGGAACAGTAAGCATGGAATCGTTTATTTCACCGGGTCTTATTATCAGCCTGATTGTTGTCGCCATCGGCATCTTCATCATCGCCAAAGGGCTGGTGATCATCCGGCAGTCAGAAGTTATGGTTATTGAGCGCCTGGGTTCGTTCAACCGCGTTCTGGAAAGTGGTGTGAACATCATCATTCCCTTTGTTGAGCGGCCCCGCCCCATCACCATGATCCGCTATATGCGCATGGGCGAGGAATATCACCCGATGACCACCGATGAAGTTCGCATCGACCGCCGGGAAACCGTTATGGATTTCCCTGGGCAGCCAGTGGTAACCACCGATAACGTGACCGTTAAAATCAACGGTGCGCTTTACTACCAGATCATAGATCCTCGCCGGGCTGTGTATGAAGTGGCCAACATGAGCCAGGCGGTTGAAGTACTGGCCAAAACCACCCTGCGTTCGGTGGTGGGTAAAATGGAACTGGACAAGCTGTTTGAATCCCGTGCCGAGGTAAACAACGCCATTCAGGCCGAAATGGAAGAGGCGGCCTCCAAATGGGGTGTAAAACTCACCCGGGTAGAAGTTCAAGACATCAACATGCCAGAAGAAGTAGAAGACGCCATGCGGCTGCAGATGGCCGCAGAGCGTAAGCGCCGGGCCACGGTTACCGAAGCAGAAGGTGAAAAGACCGCAGCGATCGCCAAGGCACAGGGCCAGCGGGAATCTTCTATTCTTAACGCCCAGGGCGACAAAGAATCCGCCATCCTACGAGCGCAGGGTGAGCAGGAATCGATCCGCTTGGTACTGAGCGCTATTGGCGATTCCGAAGACAACAAACAGACGGTTATCGGCTATCTGTTGGGGCAAAGCTACATCAAGGTATTGCCGAATATGGCAAAAGACGGCGAACGGGTGTTTGTACCCTACGAGTCTTCTGCTCTGTTGGGTTCTATGGGAATGTTCCGGGAACTGGCCGGCAGCCCAGACGACGTGGTTCGTCAGTCGCTGCAAAAAGATGGCCTGCGCGGCGGCCTGGTTGGTGGCGCCGGCAACCTCTAAGGCTCGCAAACCCGCGGACAACTTGCTGGCATCAGCCCAGCAGGTTGTCCAGCGGCTCGTCGTAGCTAGGCGCGAACACTTTCATAAAGTAGGTCACCTCTGGCAACCCCTCCTGCTCAAGCTTTTGCCTAATCTGCTTCTCAGCCGGCTCAAACTCTCGGTTACCTGCACGCACTTCTGCTTGGCATTTCAGCCAGGCCGACAAGCGATCTGCCGCCTTGATCAGTTCACGATCCTCAGCGGGCAATTGGGACTCCTGCAGATAGGGTGCAAAATCCGCACGCAAGTCTTCCGGTAACAACGCCAACAATTCCGCCTCGGCTTTGTGTTCAATGTCGCCGAAAGCCTCGCGCATAACTTTGGAATGATACTTTATGGGCGTGGGCATATCGCCCGTTATCACCTCGGTTGCATCGTGATAAAGCGCAGCCGCGGCAATCTTATCTGCGTTCACCTGTCCGCCGAAGTGCCGGTTGCGGATCAGCGCCAGTGCGTGGGCCAGGGTGGCCACTTCCCAGGAATGGGTTGCTACGTTTTCCTCAATGGCGTTGCGCATCAGCCCCCAACGCTTGATCCAGCGCAGCCGGGAAACATAAGCAAAAAAATGACTACTGGCCTTGGGCACGCGCTTTGATCCTTATGACTGCCGTTGTGTAATGCATGAGCACCTTAACGAGCGTCCAGAGTAAACCCGACGATAACGTTGCCATCATCCGACACCTGCGCATTGCGCGAGGGATCGAGCATATATAACTGACTGGCTGGCACACCTTGAGTGTCCCGCAGTATTTCCTGAATCGTAGCGCCCCGCGCATTGGCAAGATTGTTCAGCTCTTCAGGTGCCGCCAGTGTTCGTTTCCCCGCCAGATAGGCTTCCCGGGCCTCTTGCCAGGTTTGGTCAGTCAACTCTTCATCCTGACTCGCCGCCAACTCATCACGCAAAAGCACCAACCCGTCAGCAGACGGTGAAAAACCACCACGGATATTCAACAACAGATCCGGTCGGTCCAGCAACGCGTCCGCCAGCACAGCCAACTTCTCAGCTTCGCCCTTAGCCAGTTTGGCAGTGCCTGGCTCAAAGCTCATCTGGCCCAACTCTGCGCCGCTAAGTCCCGCAAGATCGGCAATTGAACCCAGCACACTGAACGGCGATGTAGCCGCCTTGGCCAGCAAGTTCACGAACGTTCGCATAACCACCTGGCCCACGCTGAACTCAGGGCTGGCCATATCCCCGCTAATTGGCAGGTTTACCTCAATCACGCCATTGCTGTCTTTCAGCAGCGCTAACCCAAGCTTCACCGGTGCATTAACCGCTTCCTGGCTAGCAATGGCCTGCCCCAAGCCGAGGCGGTCCATTATCACCCGGTTCGATGCCTTTAGCTGGCTGCCGGTAATTTCATAATCAAGATCCAACCCCAGCTTACCGCTGTCGATGCCATAACCCAGATACCGGCCCAGGTAGGGTGAAAGTGCCGGTAACGAGAGATCTTTCATAGTCAGCTTCAAGTGGCTGGTTTCTTCGGTTCCCAGAGTACCAATCGTGCCGTCAAATTCGACGCTGGCACTGCCATCCACTCGACCGTTCAGGGACACTTTACCTTGCTGGGGCGATACATTGCTCAGGCCGGTCACCGTGCCATTGAGCTGGTCGAGAGAGACTGTAAAAGTCGGGTCCAGCGCGCGGTCGGTGTAGTCGAGCGTGCCTTTCTCGATCATGAATTGGCCGATGCGAAAGATGAATTGAGCCTCTTCATCCGTGTTCTCTGGTTGCGTGGTGGACGTATCCCCAGCCTCAGTCGGCAATATAATCTGCTCTATATTGTGAACACTGTTGGTGTTGCGAACCAGATTAACTACCGGCTGGGCGAGGGTAACCGTGCCGATTTCCAGTCTGGCCGGGTGCACGTTGTACTCGATGGGTGCCAAGCGCAGCGTTTGCCATGAAATCAGGCGTTCTTTGCTCCCCGGCAACTGAAGGTTCAACCCGGACACCTCCGCGGTACCACTAAAGGTTCCGGTTAAAGGTTCCTGCTGGCCATCCAGATCCAGATTTCCATCCAGCCCCAGCGTGCCACCTGCAACAGCAAGGTTGGCAGACTCCTGCAAATACGGTTCAAACGCCGCCAACAACACCCCAGAGCCGGAAATAGCTGCTTCCAGCGTAAAAGGCTGTGGGGTGAGCTGGCCCTTGAGGGAAAGCTTGCCACCGCTGGCCAGAGCCGCCTGCAGTTGGTATGTCACTTGTTCTTCCATCTCGCTGGTTATGCCGCCTATAGTCAGCGATAGCTGCTCCAGCGCCAGTTCTGCGGGCGAGTCCGACTGCTGGTCTTGCCAGAGCACACGGCCATCAGAAACACGAACACCCCCCAGCGACCAGCGGAAAGGCCTTTCCGCCGCTTTGGGCGTTTTTGGTTCCGGCTCGTTTGTATCATCGCTCTGGGCAAAGGCATCCAGTGAGGCAAGCCAGTCAATCTCTCCGGCCTTGTTGCGCGCCAACGCAACATCGAGTTGCTCCAGTGAAACCTCTCCCATAGTGGCTTCACGGGTATTAAGATCAAACCCGATGGCATCAATGGCTATGGTTGCAGTTGTCAGGCGAGGCTGCTCGCTCTGCTTACTCGGTGCAACGGCCAGATCCTTCACCGACAAGCGACCGTTGCGGGTAGACAGGCTTAGAACGTCACCGGCTTGTAGCTCATAATCTGAGCTCACCGTTACTTTGCCACCGCGCAAATCATAGGGCAGATAGGGCGTAAGGAAATGCCCAATGGTTTTATGATCCACGCCAGAGATGGACAGGTTTCCGCTGGAATAAAGCGGTATAACACTGAGGTTGCCCTGCCACTCAACAGTCTGGCTGCCCAGAGCAGCCTGCAGGTGATAGTCGCTGCTGCGGCCCTCCCGTTGCCAGGTAGCCAGATCGCTCAACGTCAGGTCCAGCGGTGTAACCCGGAACTCTGCCATGTCTGGCTGAGTGAAATCCCGGAACAACAGCTCGCCACCGTTTACGGTGAGCTGCTGAAAATACAACGCAGGCGGAGCTTGATCTTCTCCAGGCTCAGGCTGCTGCGTGGGCTTGCCACTATCCCTTGCGCTGGCCGCCTGAAAATCCCGGGCAAAGTTCACGCTATAGTCTTCAAGCAAATCCAGACGGATAAACGGCTCTTCAAGTTCGATGGCCTCAAACCCAACAATGCCACGAACCAGCTCAAAGAAATTGAGGTTGATATATAAACGATCAAACCCAACGACCTTTTCATTATCACTGTCTTGCGCCGACAGGTTCAGGGCTTCGATACTCAGCGCAAACGGGTTGCTGCTGATATCCCCAATATCAGCCTGCCAGCCCATGTTTTGCTCCAGCTGATCGGGCAGCGCACGCTTCAGCCACCAAGGGAGCAGCAAAAAGCCAGCCAGGCTGTATAACACGATAAGTACGAGCGCTCCGATTACCAGGTTTCTGGGAAGACGGCTGCGCTGATGGCTTTGGACCACGGATTTCTCCTTTCCGGCGGTGGAATCTGAAACTAGGAAGCCAATACCTAAGGATAGTAGGCCCAGCACCGATTTGTCAGCCACTATGCAGCAATCGCTGACAGGTTAAACTGATCTCTATATCCTGAACGCTCGTATCAGACTTTTTTGGCCATATCTTTTTAATACTACTTTTCTGGTTTTTAGCGAACAAGGGTAGGCGTTTATGGACATCGGCGATATGCGTCGCGACTTTGAAAGTGAGGGGCTCGATCGCGAAGCACTGAGCGACGACCCGTTCCAACAGTTCGAAATCTGGTTCGGCAACGCCCGCGAAGCTGGCATTCTCGAACCCAATGCCATGTCACTGGCCACCAGCGGCGCCGACAGCATGCCCGATTTGCGCACGGTTCTGCTGAAATACTTTGATGAGCGCGGGTTTGTGTTCTACACCAACTATGAAAGCCGCAAGGCCCACGAAATTGCTGAAAACCCCAGAGCGGCTCTGTTATTCCCTTGGATTGGGCTAAACCGCCAGGTGCGCATTCAAGGCAAGGTAGAGAAAGTCAGCAAAACCGAATCCCTGAAGTACTTCGCCTCGCGCCCAAGAGGCAGCCAGATAGGCGCTTGGGTGTCTGAGCAAAGTAAAGCTATCACCTCAAGAGGGCTGCTGGAACAGAAAGTGGCAGAGATGAAACGTAAATTCAGCGAAGGCGAAGTGCCATTGCCCGGTTTTTGGGGTGGTTATCGGGTTGTCCCTGAGCGCATCGAATTCTGGCAGGGCCGTCCCAGCCGCCTCCACGACCGATTTGAATACGTGAGGGAAGGCGATGACTGGCTCATCCAACGACTCCAACCCTGATTTCGCCCGCGTGCGGCAGAAACCTACCATCAAATTGTGCCACCACACAGGGCAAGTTCCGGCTGTTGTACCGGGTTGGCTGACACCTCACGAACGCCAAAAACTTGCCGAGCTCAGCGGCTCCCGTGCTTCAGAGTTTCTCACCAGCCGTTGGCTGATACGCCAGGCGCTAAGCAAAGCGGGCTCTGTCCCGCCAGATCAGTGCTGGCCGGTGGAAGGACGCCCAACCACCTCTGCCAGCCCCGCAGGCTGGCACCTCTCCCTGAGTCATAGCCACGGGCTGTCTGCCTGCAGCACCCACTATGGTTCTGCGCTAGGTATAGATATTGAGCCCAGTAAGCGACACCCTCAGTGGCAGAAAGTGGTTAAGCGCTGGTTCTCGCCCATTGAGCAGGAGTGGCTGTTTCAAGACGACGACCCCCACACCTTTCTCCGGGTCTGGACCTTGAAAGAAGCCTGGTTGAAGGCGACTGGCCGGGGCATTGCAGGCAACCTGCAAACTCTGGAAGTAAGGAGGAATTTTGAGCTCTACGGCGACCAGCCAGACGAGCACTGGCAGGCCAGCGCCTTTTACACAGAGGGCTTTCTGTGCACACTGGTGCACAGGCAAGATGCAAGCAATCAACACAGTTCATGGCCGTCTATCACCTTGCTGGAACCGCCCCTTGATGATTACAGCCTGAGCACAGCAGAACCACTGGATACGCACTGGGAGCCCATGTTCCAGCGCAAAATTCACGCAAAGTCTTAGCCCTGAAAACGTACCGAAAGGCGAAAACATGCCCGTTTCCCAGCAAGATAAAGCACCCCCGGATCGCTGCCCATGGTGCGGCACCGACCCGCTGTATGTGCATTACCACGACACGGTTTGGGGTAGGCCCGAATACGATGACCTGGCTCTGTTCGAGAAACTTTGCCTCGACGGCCAGCAGGCAGGCTTGAGCTGGATCACCATTTTACGCAAACAGGAAAGCTATCGGGCCGCCTATGACCACTTCAACCCGGAAAAGATCATTCGGTACGATGATTCCAAAGTCGCCGAACTGCTGGCGAACCCAGGCATTGTGCGGAACAAACTGAAGGTACGGTCGATCATCAAAAACGCGAGGGGGTTTCTGGGCCTACAGGAAAGTGGCACCGGGTTTTCTGACTTTCTTTGGTCGTTTGTGGAAAACAGCCCCCTCCAGAACAACTGGCGCACCTTTGATGAAGTACCGGTTACCACGCCAGAATCCGAAGCCATGTCCCGGGCACTGAAACGCGCCGGCTTTACGTTTGTAGGCCCAACCATTGTCTACGCGTTTATGCAGGCTACCGGTATGGTCAACGACCACATGATTTATTGCCCGCAGCACACGCAGTGTCGTTCACTCGCCCAATGATCTTAAATGCCCACGCACTCGTAGGTTCTGAGTAATTAGATATCCTGGGGCTTCACAGTAAGGCGCCGGAGTTCAGAGACCGCACGTTCAAGGGCGAAAAGCGTGATTTCAGTAGCGAGACTGGCAATTCTGGTAGGGATGGCAGGGCTGATACCCTTCATTGCCTGCGTCGCGGCTCTTTTAGCATTGCCACAACACAGCGTTTCTCTGCTCAACTATTTTTATCTCTACAGCGCGGGCATTCTGGCTTTTATGGCGGGTGTGTACTGGCCCATCGCCATGCAGCTGGATAACCGCTGCTACCCGCTATCGCCGCTGGCAATCATGCTGCTAAGCCAGGTTTTCTTTGTTACCGCAGGTGTTGGCTTGCTGCTGAGTACACCGGTGCAAGTTGTTCTCTATACCCTTGCCTACCTTGGCCTGTATGTGACCGACGCTTACTGGATGCGGGTGTACTGGCCCGCCTGGTATCTGCGCCTACGACTTGTCCTCACCCTTGTGGCAGTAGCCTGCCAGCTGACTGTGGGCGCCTGGTTCTTTTTGCTCCATTCAAGCCACAGTCTTTAAAGACGGAAGACTGGTTGCGCTGGGCAATTACAGAATAAACCGCCTCACGCCAAAGGTGGATTCATCACAAGCGGCCTTGCCGGTAGAAGAATCCACCCGGGCTCTCACCATTCAGGCCGCAACAATGGCGTACTCATGGTTATGGGGCTCGATAAGGACACCGTGCAAAGCAATGATCGCCTTCTCATAGTCGTCTTCATCAACCACAAACTGAATATCCACTTGGCGCATGCACTGATGCAGTGCCAGCACGCTGATTTTCTCGTCGGCCAGAGCTTTAACGGAGCGCGCAAGAATGCCAGGTACTTTTATATCGCTGCCAATCGCTGAAACTACCGCCACTTTGCGGGTGCTGATCTCACCGTTTGGAAACTCCTGCTTCAGCGCACTCACCACACGCTTAACGTGCTTGAGCGTGCTGCCCACGTAATGGGTAATGGTGTTGGCGTTGGTGTCTTTTGACATGAAGCGCACTTTGAAGCGGCTCAGGATCTCCAGAATGCGGCGATCTGAACCCGGCTCACCCTGCATATCCTGATCAAACACCTCAATAGCAAATACGCCCTTGGCGCCGGCAATAATCTCAACCTGTGGTTTTTCGCTCACATAATCGCCGGTGATCAGGGTACCGGTGTGTTCTGGCTCAAAGGTGTTCATCACCCGCAGCGGAATCTCCGACTGGCGCAGGCCCTTGCCGGCACGGGGGTGAATGGCTTCCATACCCAGGTTTGCCAGCTGGTCTGCCACGTCGTAATTTGTGCGGCCCAGAGGCACCACTTTTTCAGCGCCCACAATATTGGGGTCTGCGGAGCTCAGGTGATACTCCTTGTGAATGACGGCTTCCCGGGCCTCGGTAATAACGGCCACACGGCTGAATGTCATTTCACTGTAACCCCGATCGAAGGTACGCATCAGGCCTTCTTTGCACTGAGCATAGCCGGTTACGATGGGCAGCTCGCGGGTTAAATCTACGGCATCGAAAGCCTGTTTCAGCTTTTCATCCAGCGGCAACAGCTCAGTATCACGCCAACCGGTAAGATCCACAAAGCGTGCATTAACACCCTCCTGCTGAAGCTTCAGAGTGGTGTTAAACGCACTGTGGGCTTCGCCAATGCCCGCAAGCATTTCGCGAACCGTTAGCAAATGTTCTTCCAACTGAAACTGGCCATAAGAGCAAAGGCGCTGAAGATCGATAAGACAACCGCGAACGCCTTCAATTCGGTCGGTAATGAACTGATCCGCCTGTTGCTTCAGCATCGGATCTTCAAACAGCTCACCGTTAATATCCGTAATAAACTTTATCAGCTTCGTAAGGTCGTCACCCCACGCCCAATCGGACTCTGCATCGGCAAACAGCGCGTAAACGCCCGGCTCGCCGGTTTTCTTATGTTCCAGCAACTCGTTGGTCACGCCGCTGTAGGCAGACACCACAAAGATGCGCTGATAGAGCTCTTCATTGCTACGGTCCGCGACAATAATGTTGTCGCGTACGGCTTCGTAGCTGCTCATTGAAGTGCCGCCAATTTTCTCGACGGTATGTAATTGACTAGTCATAGTTCTACCTTGGCTACCCTGCAGAATGAATGTCCGTAGTAACAGGGCGCCTTAAGACGCCTTGCTGATTCCTTCCTGCATGATCTCATCTACACTTTTTGCCAGCAGCTCGCCACCCAGTTTCAGGTCTTCCTTGCTGGTTGTAAGCGGCATCAGGCATTTAATCACTTCATCATTTGGACCGCTGGTCTCAATGATCAGGCCGTGCTCAAAGGCACGCTTGGTAATCGGGCCTGTAACATCTGCGTTGGTCGCTTCAATGCCCCGCATTAAACCGCGCCCTTTCACTTTGAACTGACCCGGGTACTTATCGCAAATAGCTTGCAACGCATCGCCCAGCACCTGGGTCTTTTCCTTCACTTCATTGGCGAAGCTGTCATCTTTCCAGTAAGTCTCTACCGCAGCACGGGCCGTGATAAACGCCATGTTGTTACCACGGAAAGTGCCGTTGTGCTCGCCCGAGGTCCAGATGTCCAGTTCCGGCTTGAACAGCACCAGTGCCATGGGCAGGCCGTAGCCACTCAAGGATTTGGACACCGTTACGATATCAGGCTTGATACCCGCAAACTCGAAGCTGAAGAAATCGCCAGTACGACCATTGCCCGCCTGGATATCATCCAGAATAAGCAGCATGTCGTGTTTCTTACATAGAGTTTCCAGCCCTTTCAACCACTCAGCACGGGCGGCATTCAGGCCACCTTCGCCCTGGACCGCCTCCACGATTACCGCAGCGGGTAGCTCAACACCCGACGAGCTATCAGACAAAAGCTTGTCCATAACCGCCAGGGTGTCTACGTCTTCACCCAAGTAGCCGTCATAGAACATGAAGTCGACGTTGCTCAGCGGCGCACCAACGCCACCTCGGTGATGCTTGTTACCCGTTGCAGCAACTGCACCCATGGTTACACCGTGAAAGCCGTTGGTGAACGAGATAATACCAGTGCGACCTTTCACTTTACGGGCCAGCTTCAAAGCTGCTTCTACGCTGTTGGTACCGGTTGGGCCGGTAAACTGCATCTTATAATCCAGACCACGGGGATCCAGAATGTATTTCTTATAGGCTTCCATAAAACCGTGCTTGGCGGTGGTGTACAAGTCCAAGCCCTGGCTTACACCGTCTGACTCAATGTACTCAAGCAGTGCTTTTTTCAGGGTATCGTTGTTGTGGCCGTAGTTCAGGGAACCGGCGCCGGCCAGAAAGTCCAGGTATTGCTTGCCGTCTTCAGTGTAAAGGTGCGCGTTCTTGGCGCGATTGAAAACCACTGGAAAGGCACGGCTATATACGCGTACTTCGGATTCATTCTTGAAAACGTCCATTATATTTCCTCTTAGCCTGTTCGGCTTTTTAAATAGAATTCTTTAGTGATGGCCCTGAGATTGCGACGCGTGGGCAGACAAAGTGCCCTTTAAAAAACGCCCCAAAAAAGGTCTCAGAGCTACCGGTAAAGAGTTACTCGATGAAGAGTTACGTGGTAAACGGCCCAATGCGCAGCAGGAATTCAGAATCGTGCTGGCCGCCAAAGTGGACGTCTTTCTCGAAGTGCTCATGGTGGACAATCTCAGCGCCCATATCTCGTGCAAACGAGCGAAACAATGCCCATGAAGCTTCGTTATCTGCAGTAATCGTGGTCTCCATGTGAGTCACGTTTTTACACGCATCCCGGGCCACAATTTCTTTCAGCATCCGCTTGGCCAAGCCCTGCCCACGACCTCTCTCATGAACCGCTACTTGCCACACAAACACGGTTTCTGGCTTTTTAGGGGGGGTGTACCCGGAGATAAAGCCGACCAGATCGCCGTTCTTCTCCGCAGCTACGCCGGTGTCGGCAAAGTCACTGCACTGCAGAAGGTTGCAGTAAATGGAGTTGGCGTCCAGAGGAGGGCACTGTGCAATCAACTGGTGGAGCCTGAAGCCATCATCCTTGGTAGGTGTACGTAGGGTGATGGCGGTGGTATTCGATCCTTCTGATGTCATAACGAGAGTCGTTCGCCTTAAAAAAGTTAGGGTTAAATTATATAGACCACAAAATATATTTCAAGTCGGGCTGACCAAAACCTCCCCCGAAACCCACAACCGACCCTCCAATAATAGACCGGATCGCATCATTCGTCAGGAGCAGAAAGATTAAAAATCAGAAGGAAACACAAGATCTTTCGCAGCAAGGGAGGTGCCTTCAAGAAGGCGCGAGCGGTAGGATCTGGCCGCAGGCGAACCCGCAGGCCAAAGGTGGTCAAACTCAGCAAGCCAAGCGTCGACATTGTAGTCTACTGGCATCAGATCTACATGCAGGCCGGCATGCGCCAAGCCAGCAACGGCCTCACCTTCCGGGGCTGTGCGGCTTACTCGGGTAATTAGTCCGCGGGGATCATCTCTCAGGTTACCCATGCCAGCCGAGCCATTATTGGCCACCAAACATGGGCGCCCGCCTACCTCACCCGACCAGAGCACGGGCAGGCAGGTATGGGTTGAAACCATCATGTCCGCCCCCGCCGCCCGAAACCACCCTTCAAGCCTCTGCGCGTTATTCGCAACGAAGGACTCGTGAGCCAACCCCCAGCCCGCCAAAGATTCCGGATCACCATGCAACACCGAAACCTTTAGGCCTCCAAATAACAAGCAGCGATATCGCGGAAGAGCAGCCAATTGCTTCTGAATATCCGGGTGTTTTTCAGCAAGTTTCTGAAGCCTGACCATAACCTGGTTGGAGCGTTCAACCACACCCTGATCAACAAATTCAGGGTAGGCACAACCGCATCCGGCACCGGAGTTCGGAGTCGCCAGCTCGTAGTCCACATTGCCCAGACTGGCCGTGTGGCTCAGTACCCGGCGGTTAATATCGCGAAACAGTTCATCACTGGCGTTCAGCCAGTTGAAATCGCCATTAAAGACCAGCTTTACGCGAAGCCCCCGGCGCTCTTCGGCTCGCGCCATGTTTTCAATTTCATCCAGTGCAAACGGATTGCCATATAACCCGCCGATGATATACAAAACATCTTCGGCAACCTGTGTTGCTTCATCACACAAAGAAGCAGGTTGGTAGCGGTATGCCAACGGACAGCTGCGCCCCTCCATCATCTTACCTCGCTTGCCGCCAGGGACTTCCCGGCCAACCTGCGCACGGCTAGCGGCACAAAGAAACCAGTGGTGCAGATAAGGAACCCGTATGCGTTAACACCCAACAGGGTAGCGTAGTTGCCATCCCCAATAGCCCAACTCGCTGGAACCAGCCCGGCAGCCAACAATACGCCTAGCCCCAAGCCCGTCCAAAAACTGAGATGAAAACTCCACGGCGACCAGCGGGTGAATCCATAAAACAAAAACACCGGCGCCAGCCCCATAACCATGGTGCCCGAAACCGTGGTGGCTTTAAGAATATCCGTTCCTGCGAACATCGGCAGGTTGCCAATCACCGCAAATATGATCATCACCACCGCACCTACCCGCATGCTGGGCAGGCGATCTTTTGCCCGCCGCACCAGTCGTGGCAGATCAACCGCAAGCGACTTTGCGAGTGAGGTAAACGTAGAATCCAGAGTTGAACCCGCAGAGGTCATCATCACCACGCTCATGAAAAACAGCGCCGCCAGCCCCAGGGACTGCCCTACCGCCACCGGCGCATTGCCCATGACATCAATATCGTTCAAGCGCGCGTGAACCCCTACCAGGCTGAACACAAACACCGCCACAAAGCCCAGCAGGCCCGCAACAATAAAACTTTTGAGCATGGTTTTTTCGTTGTTCACAAAACCCCGGTCCGTCAGTACCGGGTCGTGGAACGGATAGCTGAACATTTGCAACAGCGCCACCAGTAACAAATCAAACCCAGCGTTCAACCGGAACTCGCCCTCACTGAGCAATGCAGAGGTATCGTTGGCGGGGATAATCATGAACAACACAGCGCCAAGGAAAAACACAAACACAAAGGTTTGAATGACATCGGTAAAAATGGAGGATCGCAACCCGCCCTTCAGGCTGTAAGCCAGGGTAAACGCCGTGAACACCATAGCCGCAACGTAATACTCCCACTCTCCGGGAAGCCCGAAATAGCCACCCACAACCGCCGTGTTACTCCATACTTCGTTGTACAACCGAATCAGTATAGCCGCCGCAAACGCCAGCCCAGCAAAACGTCCAAACCGTGAAGTAAGAAAATCCTGCAGGCTGCGCGCACCTGTCTGCGTACGAATCAGGTAAATAATGTATCCGGCCACCGGAATCGAAAGCCAGTAACTGGCATAGGCTAAACCGCCGGTTACCCCGTAAGAGGCCCCCAGATTGGCCGCATTGGTCACCGACTTGGCAAAAATCCAGCTGATAAAAATACTGGCCGTAAGCGACCACTGACTAACCGGATTGCCCTGATCGTCCGCACCTTTGTAAAAAGAGTCCGCATTCCTGCTTTTCGGCGACAAAACGTACATAACCACGCCATAAACCAGCAAGAACCCCCAAAACAGGGAAGCTTCCGTGATGTTCACTTTGTTTGTTTCCTCGTTTAACCCGGCGCCGAGCAACTAGCCCCATATCGATAACAGGAAAAGCACCGATGGTGTCGCAACATAACCCGCTCACCCATACTCTCCGCCAGCGTACCGCCCAGATCGTATTCCGGGTCATCATCCACCAGCGTGCATGCATAAACCCGTACCGCATTACCTTTCTTCACCAGCATCCGCGTGTACGTACACATGAAATGCGCACGGCTATCGACGGTAGGATACTTCTCCATGCAATTCTCGGTAATCTCCGGGCTACCGTCCTCAGACCCCGGGGTACCCAAATCCGGGAACGCGGTAAACGCCAGGTTTTCGGGAATCTGCCAATCGCGAAATATCTCGCGAAATGCTGTCTCTACTTTCGCAGGTACCTCATTGGCATCTGTCTGGCGGGCAATTGAAACCTTGAAGCCTTGCTCGACCAGCCAGTGAATTCCCTCCAGTGCCTGATCAAAACTGCCGTCACCTCGATCCTTGTCGTGGCGGGCACGATCGGGGAAATCCAGGCTCACACGGAAGTGTATCGGGTAGGGGTTATCCAGCAGAGGCAATACCTGGTGCCGGCGCTTGAGCAAAGGTTCGGTGGCGTTGGTAAGCACAAAACAGGGGCGATGATGGCTGGCGTAATCCAAAATATTCACGAAATCGCGAATCACGAACGGCTCGCCGCCGGTGAAAGAAAACTGCTCCACGCCCATATCAATGGCTTCGTGAATAAACGGCTTCACATCGCTCAACTTCATGCCGGGAATACGGCCATCACCTGGGTGGCTGCCTTCCAGGCAAAACGGACAGGCCAAATTGCAAGCGGTGCCTGTGTGGATCCACAGCTCTTTCAGCTTGTTTGCGTCAATGTAACCCCGGGGATCGCCATTACGGGTATGAGTCCAGCTGTCGAAGGCTCTGGACTCCAGCACTTCCACAGCCGGAATACGTTTGTTGCGGACCGGTCGGGTTTCGATCAGAGGCATAGTTGCTCCTCGATAGTTCAAGTACAAGGGTGCTCGGACACGGGCGATGCCGTTTTGCTACAGCCATCGCCCAGCTTTTCAGCCCGCAGCTACTTCTTTACGTTTCGGTTGACCAGTTTGGCCTTTACCTCGACGCCATCCGTGCAGTTTCTCCAGTAATTTCAGAATACCTTCGGGTGCGTTAGCACGCTTCCACTCGCCGGCAGCAAACTTGGCCGATTCGTTCCAGGTGGGGTACGGGTGAATCGTGCCCAAAATCTTGCTCAAGCCCAGGCCGTGCTTCATGGCCAGCGTGAACTCCGCCAGGATTTCAGCGGCGTGAGCGCCTACTACCACCGCACCTAAAATTTTGTCCTTGCCTGGCGGCGTAAGCACTTTGATGAAGCCATAGTCCTCGCTGTCGGTAATCGCCCGGTCGAGATCGTCCAGGCCATAGCGAGTGACTTCATAAGCCACACCCTGTTCTTTCGCCTCTGCTTCACTTAATCCAACGCGGGCCACTTCCGGCGAAGTGAACGTCACCCAGGGCATAACGCGATAATCCACTTTGAAGCGTTTGAACTGGCCAAACAGGCCATTTACCGCCGCATACCAGGCCTGATGAGCTGCTGCGTGGGTAAACTGATACGGTCCAGCTACATCGCCACAGGCGAATACGTTGGGATAGCGCAGGCTCATATCGTCGTCCACCGGCACGGTTCCATTGGGCAGTGTTTCGATACCAACGTTTTCGAGCCCCAAGCCTTTTGTGTTTGCGGCGCGGCCCACCGCGACCAGCACCTGATCGAAGGCAATACGAACCCGCTCTCCCTTGTGCTCGCAGTAAACCACCTTCTCGCCCTCTTCAATGGCGAATTCCTTGGCCGCATGCTCCAAACGAAGGTCAATACCGTCGCGCTCAAACTGAGCTTTCACCAGCTCTGACACATCGCTATCTTCTTTAGCCAACAGTCGGTCACCCATTTCTACCTGAATCACCTGGCTGCCCAGGCGCGCAAAAGCGTGGGCTAATTCCGAGCCGATAGGCCCGCCGCCCAGAACCAACAGCCGTTCTGGCTGTTCCTCAAGCTCCCAAAGGTTGTCCGAATTCAGCGGGTTCATACTTTCAAGTCCGGGTATCGGTGGCATGGCCGGCCTACCACCGGTCGCAACCACTATGCTGCGAGCCGTTAGACGCTCCGTGCGCCCATCGTTGTGTTTTACTTCTAACTCCCAGGGAGATACGAAGCTGGCCTCGCCAAAGATGCAATCCACGCCCAGTTTTTGGTAGCGCTCGGGAGAGTCATGGGGCTCTATTTTTGCCACCACCTCCTTAACCCGGTTAATGATGTTTCGAAACGAGCCCTTCACGGGCACAGATTCCAACCCATAACGATTGGCATGGCGCATGGTATCTGCGGCTTTGGCACTGCGAATCAGCGCCTTGGAAGGCACACACCCGGTGTTGAGGCAGTCGCCGCCTAATTTGTGCTTTTCAATCAGCGCCACTTTGGCTTTCACCGCTGCGGCAATGTAGGCGGAAACCAGGCCGGCAGAGCCGCCGCCGATTACCAGCAGGTTGTAATCAAAGTGCTCAGGTTTCTGCCAACCCGCATAGACTTTCCGACGGCGAATAAAACCGACCACAAACTTGGCGATAAGTGGAAAAAGCCCCAGCAACGCAAAGGAAAGCAGCAAATCGGCGGAGACGATGTCAGCGGTAGACTCGATTTGCCCCAATTGGGTTCCGGCGTTCACATACACAAACGTACCCGGCAGCATGGCAACCCAGCTTACAAGGGCGTAGGTGCGCAGTTTCATGGCCGTGAGGCCCATGGCCAGATTGATCAGGAAAAAGGGGAAAACCGGCACCAGCCGCAAAGTTGCCAGGTAAAAGGCTCCATCTTTCGAGATCCCCCGGTCCATCTTCGCCACGGTTTCCGCGTAGCGCTTGCGCAGCGTGTCACGCATAAGGAACCGGGCCACGAGAAATGCCAGAGACGCACCCAAGGTTGAAGCAATGGAAACCGCAGCCAGGCCATAGAGGTTGCCGAAAAAAGCGCCACCGGCCAAGGTCATGATCGCTGCACCGGGCAATGAAAGTGCGGTTACGACGACATAAATCGCAGCATAACCGAGAACCGCCACGAACAGGTTCTGATCAACCCATTCCGCCAGAGCCCCTTGGTGCGCCTGTAGATTTTCCAATGTCAGAAGTTTGTGCCCATCGAAACCGATGAAAATGCCCACGATCGCGACGATAGCAATAATAAGGAAAAGCTTTTTACGATTCATAACCAAGCCTGTTAAAAGTGTATAAACCAATACGCTGTTATGACCAAGACACAAACACCGACTGGATGTTACATCTACTTTGGACTATTATTTTTGAGCGATCGTTACAGAATACCGGAACTTTTACCACTTCTGAAGCACTGTAGATAGAGACAACCAGCAAACTCAGACTCACTAAGGGCTGAAACCCATGGACACATCGGTGCAACCGGATACTGAATCTTCACTGATCGAAGACCTGAAAAAAGGGAATGCAACCGCCTACAAACACGCAGTACGAGAGTACTCACCGGGTATGCTGGCTGTTGCTCGTTTTTATATGGACCAGTCCGGCGCAGAAGAAATTGTTCAGGACTGCTGGGTGACAGTCATTGGCGCCATCCAAAAATTCGAGGGCAGATCTGGCCTGAAAACCTGGCTGCATCGCATTGTCGCTAACCGCTGCAAAAACAAACTTCGCGCCACCAACCGGGAAGTAAGCACCGATTTTTCCGAAAACCTGGACCCGGAACTCGCCAGTCGTTTCAAATCCAACGGCCGCTGGAGCCTACCGCCCAAACTGATTTTTCACGAATCTGCAGACACCCTGATGGAAAACGAGGCCCTGAGTGATTGCCTGGACAAACACCTATCCACCTTGCCGGAAACCCAGCGCTCCGCCCTGATGCTTTACGAGGCTCACCAACACAAATCTGAAGACGTCTGTAACATTCTGGATGTGAGTGCCTCTAACCTCCGGGTACTTCTGCACCGTGGGAGGCAAAAAATCTTTCTCATGGTGGAAACCTTCCAGGAGACGGGCGAATGTTAATGTGCAAAGGCTTGGCCGAAATTGCCAGTGACTACATTGATGACGAGCTGACCGGCCGACAGAACCTGTCCGTGAAAATGCATCTGATGATGTGCAGACATTGCCGGACTTTTATTGGCAATCTGCGCGCGAGCACCGACCTTTTGAAGGTGCATTCATCCGGGCACGGAAATGAGGAGCTGATTCGCAAAATCGATGAACGGGTGGCTGAAGCCCTCAATGCAAGGACATCTGAGGACGGCGTTCGCGAATAAAGGGATAAAGCCTGCCGCATGCAGGGTCGTGAGGCAGCCGGACTGCGAATTTGTTACAACGTGCCTTGCCGAACCTGAGTCTTTTGGGCTTCCTCGTGCACACTCTGCCTTGCGATTTCGGCATCCCGAAGTAGGTGCATGTCCTTGCTTACGCTGGTATAGGTCGAAACCAGATAAGGTACGCAATAGGTCAATGCAACCTTCAGCCAATCCATTGAACCCGCTCCGGTGACCGCCTCCCACTGATTAATCACAACCAGCAGGGTACCTACCACCGCCGCCAACTTTGCGGCACGCCAAGGCGTGCCATCGCTTATGGCAAGCTCACAGGCTTCCCTGCATTGGCGAACCGGCTTACGCAAAATCCGGATAAAAGACATCAACACCTCAACAATATATGGCGTTCTGCCAGACACAGACTGTGTCTGGCTGTTACAAAAAAGGTCCCTTTGGTGGAACTCTGTATAACCATCCCTGTCATTGGAACGATCATTCAAAAACCCCAAAGGAGAAAGGAATGCCCAAACAGTTACCCCTTGCCCTGCTGTTGCTCAGACTCGGCGTTTTTATTGTATTTCTGTTCTGGACCCTGGACAAACTGGTGCAGCCCGAACACGCGGCCAAAGTCTTTACCGCGTTCTATGGGCTCGGGAGTCTTGGAGAAAGCGCTTTTTATGCAATTGGTGTTGCCCAACTGGCACTGATTCTTGTCTTCGTTGCAGGGCTGTTTAAAACCTGGACCTACGGTGCCATTCTGGTATTCCATGGGGTATCCACCCTCGCAGCATTCAGCAAATACCTCCAGCCTTTCGACAACCTTATATTTTTTGCTGCCTGGCCAATGCTGGCCGCCTGTGCCGCATTATTTCTGCTGCGGGATTACGATACCCTTACGCTTTCACGGCAGCCCGCTCCCGTCCTTGCCTAGCACGACGCATTGGCGGCTTCTGTAACAGATGCCCCGATTGTCTGTCTGTGTTATCAATAACAACAGATTAACGACCGGGGTACTGCATGTTTCTGAACTGGCTGTCGAGGCGTCTGGCTGCCTATCTTTCCAAACAGGTGGCGCAGCATTCCGTGCCTACTTCAACCTATGAAGCTCTGGAAAAGGTACTCAGGCCCGGAGACGTTCTGCTTGTGGAAGGGAATACACGCATCAGCGTCGCGATAAAGTACCTGACCCAGTCCACCTGGTCTCATGCGGCCCTTTACCTCGGGCCGAATTCAGGTTTGGGAACATCGGGAGACGGCGAACCTCACACACTGATCGAAGCGGATCTGGAGTTCGGTATTCGCTCCCTGCCGCTCTCCTATTACCGCAATAGCCATACCCGTATCTGCCGCCCTGTAGGGCTGGATGACGAAAACATGCGCATGCTCATCGATTACGCACTGAGCCGGCTGGGCCAACAGTATGATATGAAGAATGTGTTTGACCTTGCCCGTTATCTTATCCAGACACCGCCGGTTCCTGCACGGCATAGACACAAGCTGCTGTCATTCGGAAGCGGCGACCCGACACGGGCTATCTGTTCAACGTTTATTGCCGAGGGTTTTCAGCGCCTGCGTTATCCGATACTTCCGACCGTCGACACGATACCTTCAGACGACCCAAACTGCACAGACTGTATCCGTGAACATTACCGGATCCGGCAAACATCCTTGTTCACTCCGCGGGACTTTGATGCATCTCCGTATTTCCGGATTATCAAACCGACGCTGGAAAACAGCTTTGATTTCAGGGCCATCAACTGGGCAAATCTATAACCGGCCTCAGCTGCGAGACAATACAAAAAAGGGTGGGGGTTTTGGCCCCAACCCAAGGTGGACAACAACCTCACTGGTGCAAGCCGGCGTAATTACTTGTCGATGAATTTCTTTTGCTCCACTCGTGAGTACTCGGTCAGCGCAGCCAACTCCTCGGACCCCCATTCCAGAGGCTCCGCTGCCATCGGCGCCACCATGCAGATCTGAACCATTTCATCCAGGTGCACCATGTCCATACCAAAGTCACGCTGGCCCATGGCCACGAAATGCGGGTACTCGTTCTTGAAGGTAGGGTTGTAGAGCATGCCATTTGTATGGCATGTGGCGCACGAAAGGCCGTTGGAGGACAGACTGGTGTCGTTGAACAGCTTTTCACCCTTGGCTCTCAGGTCGGCCACATTGCCCTGGTAGGGTGTGTAACCTTCAGGCCGACGAACCGCTTTCTTGAGACGGGCAGATACGCCTTCTCCCTCAGCCTTGCCTTCCGCTTCGCCCTCACCTTCGCCTTCGGCGCGGCCCTCTGCTTCGCCTTCTCCTTTAGCAGAGCCTTCAGCCTCAGCTTTGGCTTCTCCCTCTGCTTCACCTTTGGCTTCACCTTTGGCTTCACCTTTGGCTTCACCTTCAGCCTCACCCTGTGCTGCTTCGGCGGATGGAATCAGCTCCAGAAAAGAGCCGGAACCCGTGCTGAAGCCGGCTGCTGCCACTACCGTCATCACGGGAAGAGTCACCATGAGGTTTCGGGACAGTTTGCGTAAGAGTTCTTTACGGTTTTTATTTGTAGACATATCAATAACCTCCGGTCGTATTTTTCCCTAATTCAGGGTACACAAGGCCTCAGGCGCTTCTGGCCATGCCCGACACCTGCCCTTCCAGGTAGCGCAACGTCGAGGGATGAACTCCGAATTCAGCAACGACTTCCACACCTGCCTGCTCAGCAAGCATTCCGATAATGGCCATATGGTGAATGGTGTGGCTGGCCAGAAAAACCAGTTCACGATCAACACTGGTGGTTACCACTTGCCGCTGGCCATCACTGTTGTGCAGCATTGCGAGTTCATTGCAATACTCTGCTCCAAACCGGTTGCGCAATGCCCGCAAGACGTCTGACAGACAACGCTCCCCGGCCCGCCGGTCTGTTTCCAGTGACAGATCCCGGCTCCGGTTTTCATAGTCGAGCAGCGCCCCGGGGCAGTCAGTGGCCGACAACAGGGCGCTGTAGTGATCGATGATGTGACGAACGTGCTTGCCAATCACATGCTGCTTCCTGTGACCAAAGCTTTGCCGGTACAGGTTCCCGGGCAACGCTTGCAACAGGTCGACGAGTTGCCCGATGGCATGGGCATTTTCTTCCACAATGTCGCTCACGTCCCGACGCTTATCTGAAACTGGCTGTGTCATGGTATTCATCCGTTTCCTGTTGTTCTTTTAAGCACTGAAAGCGACCGAGTGGACACAAGCTTTACTCATGCCCACATCGATCAACATCTCAGCCTTTGGCTTTTCCCTCGGCCTCGCCTTCGCCCTCTCCCTTGGCGTCATCCTTGTCATGGCCTTTCTTCTTGGTTTTGCCTTCAGCTTCACCTTTGGCTTCACCTTTGCCTTCGGCTTCACCCTCTCCGTAGCCCTTCTTCTTGGCTTCACCCTCGGCTTCCGCCTCTCCTGCGGCAAGCATCAGGTAGCCTGCTGGCTCCGCTGTGACATCGGCGGCTGAGACGTTGAACGCCGAGGCGCCTATAACGACTGCAAACACGGGGCCCGTGTAGGCCATGCCCCGGGCAAGCTTGCCGAGCAATCTCTGTTTCTGTGTTTCTCTGGACATGATGCGTCCCCTTTGCTTTTCACGTTATTGCCAGGCTGTATGCCTGGCCTCCCAATACCCGGAATCGAAGAATATTTGTACTCAACGGCTCCCGGATGCCTTTTGCGGTGCTCTCATAGAACACCGCCCGGACAGTGCCGCAACAGCAGCCTCCGGATTATTCATATCAACCAGATAGCGTTCGCAGCCTTCCAGCCAACCTGCAAGTCTGGTGAAGCCACCGGTATCCAGTGGCCGCCCGTCTTCGGAACAGCAGTTGGCAATGAGGTGTCTGAGTGCCTCATTCACGGTCATGGCCTGTACACCGCTTTCGTCCTCGAGTGGCTCTTTCGTGGGAACAAGCACCGCAAGTACCTGGGCGGAGTTGCCCGTCATACCCGCCATCGCGGGCAGGAGCATTCCCTCCTGGTCGGGGGCCTGCAGCGGCAAACCCAGCCCTTCAATGTGATAGTCTCCGGAGGCTTTCAGAAGTGCCCCGCGGCCATAATCAGCACGCCAGTGGGCAGCCAGGGCCAAGGTCAGCGCGTCGCGCAGGATTGGCTCGCTATGGCTGACCATAAACATCGGGCCAGCCTGTTCGGGGCCGGCAACCAGGCCGGCGTCTATAGCGATGTCATCGTGTTTGGCGGCGTGCGTTGCCAGGCAGCGTGCAAGCGCGGGGGCGACAGCCAAAAGCGGCAACCGCGGGTGGACCACCTTGCCATCGAGAATCAACGTAAAGCCCGGCGTATCCCGGACAATTTCGAGCCGGGGCAGCGAGTCTTTTCCCGCCTCGTCGGAAACCGCCATCGGCTGCAACAGATTTTCAATCCGATTCACCAGCGGTGCACTGTCGGTAAAGAACCGGGCCCGGAAGCGACCGCAGGCCAGCACCATCGACATCATGGCGGACGTCTCCGGGAATGGCGGCTGGACAGATTCCAGCGCAACCGGTTCAGCCGGGTGATTCTCAGATTGCACCAGAAAACGGTTGTTAACCCAGTCAGCCAGCGTATTCCATACATCGTTGCGGATAGCCCAGGCGTCCGGGGCAACAGGCATACTTTTGAAAGCGGAATCTACCAGCGTCGACGCAATGTCATCCGGCCCGGCACCTTCTGTGGCCATCAACCAGATCAGTGACGCGGTCTCGTTCAGGCTGCTCAGGTGGCCCAGCCTGGTGTCGTAGACATAGACCTGGTCTTCACTGAAAGTCTCCTCGGCCATCCATCGTTCAAGACGAGGCTGTTTCACCGGCCGGTCGGAGAGCGCGCGGGCGATCACCCAGTCAGGCAGCCGAGGCAAAGCCATAAACGGCAGGTATGCCGTGGGATCCGACCCAGGTATCAGGTTCCTGAAGCCACCACTGTTGGCAATTTCAGCCCGGGTTTCCCGAATTAGCCGTTCCGCAGTGGAGTCGGCAGAATCGGCACCCGCAGGCCGGTTAAGGCCAAGCATTTCAACCATATCCGCTATCAGGGCGCCTTTGATGTCTTCCTCAACGTCGCCGCCACTCTCAGGGCCGGCGCAGACTTCCAGAGACGGGCTGAGATTGCACTCCAGGATCCAGGGCTTGAGGCTGTCATCGACCAGGCAGTCAATGCCCATGAGTTCATAACAGCCCCGGGTGTCGGCGCCGATGTCTCTTGCGCGCTCACGCATGGGTTCAAGGGCTGCAAGGCAGGTCAGGGCAACCATATCCTCGATTTTGGCGAACAGCGCCTCATCGTCATGGCCCTGCTCCCGCAACCACGCCCGGTAGCGCTCAAAATCCACGAATTCCACGGGCACGTCGGCCTCGAGGTTCAGAGCGTTGACATCAGGGTTAGTCAGGTAACTGTATGGATTATTTGCGTTTTCCTCGTCGTAGGGCGCCGACGCCAGCTTGGCAAACCCCTGGCGGTAAAGGTAAACCCTGAAGGGCGAAACAGAAGACACCAGCACATACAGGCGCAACACATATTTCCGGCCATGCATGGTATGGGGGTTTTCAAGGTACTCCTGAACCATCCAGGAGGCCTCCATGGGCACGTCCGCCGGGTCGCCCACCAACTGGATACCTTTTCCGCGGGCGGCATTCTTGGGTTTGAGAATCCAACGCTTGCCCGGATTCTCAAGTGCCGCCTGCTGAAAGTCGTGGTAATCCTCGGGCATTGAGAAAACCCCGGGCACGAAAGCCAAGCGATCGGTCAGGTGCCGGTCGCCTTTCTCCTGCCGCTCCACGCGTTCCCGCAGATCCATAAGGCTGCGGTACAGGCGGCTTTTCACCGTGAGGGCATTATTGCCGGGAATATGATTAATTTTTCGCTCCGGCCCCACCTGGCTGAAAAACTCCGGGTCTGGCATCCCGGTGTACCAGCAGGCGTGCCATTGCTCGGAGGTCTCTGCCTGTTGCCACAGGGATTTGTCGAGGGATTCTTCGAAAAAGCGGTCTTCCTCGTAGGACCTGTTGCCACCCATCCAATAGTGCCGAGTCATCTTGTCGCGCTCTCCGTTCCGGTTGCTCACCGCCCCGATATCTCCCAGGGCATTGATTATTCGGGTTTCACGGATAGAGACACATGAGAAATGCAACTGTTACAGTGCGTGAGGAACTTTCTGATCAAGAAATAACAAAAAGAGGCTCCCTTAATGCGCCGGCGGCTCGGCCATTATCAGGGGCTGAATCGGGATTCCTCCGATGCCAAGAAGTGGTACATCTTCCACGACACAAAAAGGGAAACCGATGCAGGCCTGAAAGTCATCGTAGAACGGGCTGGATTGGAATGGGCAGAAGTAAACCGCAAGGCGATGTATGACTGCGGGCTTTGGGGTGTGCCGAGTTTTCGGTACGGAACCGTCAGTTGCTGGGGCCAGGACAGGCTCTGGATAATTGAGGAGGCAATCAAAAAAAGAGTGGAGACCAGCTCCACCCAAGGGGTTTGCCGGTTTCGCCGATGGCGGGCAACACCCAGCGGAAACGCCAGAAGCGCCAGGCCCCGGCTGTCATGCCCAACCAGCATAATGCCGCTCCACAGGCGCCATTAATTGCAGCCCCAATCCCGAACATGAAGCCACCCAGAGGAATAGACCAGTGAAAAGCGTAGACCGTCAGAAAGGAATGGTTGTAATACGCGATTAGCGGGGTAAACAGGTAGATCCAGAATCCGGCCATAAGAATGGCCGTCAAGCGCAAACGCCTGCCCCTGATCCAGTCACTGACACCACGGACCATACAGAGGCCAGTTACCTGAGCGGTATAGCCAATCACCGCCGCAATGGTCAATGTGATTGCAATTGAAATCATGAGAGCCCTGTACCCCCGAATGCCAGATTAACTCCGTAACGTTAGAGGTACCGGCTGGACCAGGCCACGAGCATATCCGCAACATATTCCGCATCCGCAGCTCTTGAGAGCAGATGGTCGGCATTATCAAGGGAAATAAAGCTTTTGGGATGCTTGGCCGCCTGATAGATAGTGGCCGCTTCGTTGATACCCACAACCTCATCAATCGGCGAATGGAAAATAATCAGTGCCTTACGCAGATTACCGATATGGTCCGGTGTATTCCATTGCACCAGATCATCCAGCATCTGCGACTTTACATTGAATGTCCGACCGGCCAGGGTCACTTCGGCTTCACCGGACTCACGAATCTCGTCGGCCTTGCTGTCAAAAAGATGCTGGACGTGATGGGCGGTAGCCGGTGCCCCGATGGTGGCAACTGCTTCAAGGGACGGCATGCGCTGGGCTGCCGCCAAAACTGCGGCGCCTCCCAGGCTGTGACCAATGATCATTCGCGGCGCTTCGTAGTGTTGCTTGAGGAATTCGCCGGCCGCCAGCAAATCCTCGATGTTGGAGGAGAAATTGGTATTGCCAAAGTCCCCGTCACTGCTGCCCAACCCGGTAAAGTCGAAACGCAACACACCAATTCCCTGCTTCACGAGGGCGCGCCCTATCCGGGACGCTGCAGCAATATCCTTTCCACACGTAAAACAATGGGCGAATAGGGCCATAGCATAAGGCTTGCCCTGGCCCGGCAACTCCAATAAGCCCGCAAGATTCTGACCCTGAGCGTTTGCGAACTCGACTTTGGATCTTGTCATAGTGTTTTTCCTTGCCCGTTTAGATGGTCTACTTTTAATGGACTACCAAGCAGTGCCAATTGTTACAGCAAAGGCCATGAAATGACGTTTTTCTTTCGTGAGAATCGCTGCCCTATCCCATTAGCACTCCTCGATGTTCTGGTGATTGACAACCGACCTGAAGTTCATTTTTGAATGTTCATCATGGATCTATAACTCCGCTATACAGAGGCACCTTCTTTTTTGTAACAGATCGGCTGTTACCAGTGTCTACATGGTGCGGGCAACAGCGAACCGTGGGCTGCAGTCGATCACCAAAACCGCTGATACCGTAGCGGACGTAAGGAGTTCGGCACAGCAATCCAAGCCACCCGGCTTCACAAACCCGTACGAACCTCAGGACTCCTGGGGTTCTGTTCGCGATACAGAACAGGATTCCCCTTATGGTCTTTCGTCAAGCTTTCATAGTCTCCGGTCTGGCGCTGGCCGCCACGTTGGTTATTGCCGGCACTGTCTGGCCGGGCATTAACTGGGCCTGGTTGATCATAGGGCCGCTTTTTATTCTGGGCATTCATGACCTTACCCAGAATAAACATACTCTCCTCAGGATCTATCCGGTTATTGGTCATTTCCGTTATCTGTTCGAATCGGTTCGGAGAGAACTGCAACAGTACTTTGTGGAATCCGATCTGGATGGCGCTCCAGTCAACCGGGAATTTCGCAGCCTCATCTATCAGCGTGCCAAAAAAGATGATGACACCCGCGCCATGAGTTACGGCGCCCTCAGTCGCAATGCGGTGATGGCACTCAACCGCGGCGCCAAACTCGGAAATTTCGCCCATAACACCGGCGAAGGCGGGATCAGCGACTGGCACCTTGAATACGGCGGTGACCTGATCTGGCAAATTGGAACCGGTTACTTTGGTTGCCGCACGCCAGTGGGCGCGTTTGATCCGGCTCTTTTCGCAGCGCAGGCGGGGCTGGATGTGATCAAAATGATCGAGATCAAACTGTCCCAGGGAGCCAAGCCCGGGCATGGTGGTTTGCTGCCCGCTGCCAAGGTTACCGAAGAAATTGCCCGTATTCGTATGGTACCCGTGGGGGAGGACGTATTGTCACCGGCCGGGCACTCGGCCTTCTTCAGCCCTGTTGAACTGCTCCAATTCTTAACGCAGCTGCGAAAACTCTCGGGCGGCAAGCCGGTGGGTTTCAAGTTATGCCCCGGCAACAAACGGGAATTCCTCGGTATCTGTAAAGCCATGCTCGAAACCGGTCTGCGGCCGGCAAGGCTTTTTCGGCGTTTCACATGCTACGGATGATGGCTCTGGGGGCCGACACCGTGAACTCAGCCCGCGGCATGATGCTGGCACTGGGCTGCATCCAGTCCCGCAGTTGCAACACCAACAAGTGCCCCACTGGCATCACCACCCAGAACCCTGCCCGCTATAAACAGCTGGACGTGTCCGACAAGGGCGTGCGGGTCGCCAATTACCATCACTCATACATAGGCGCCCTGGCAGAACTGCTCAGCATCCTGGGCAAGGATCGACTGGAAGATCTGGAGCCCGCGGATATTAATCGGCGGGTTAATCAAGGCAGCATTATGACCTATGCCCAGCTGTATCCCTGTATTGAGGATGGATGTCTTTTGCATACCGACTGCGCCCCGGATGCCTGGGCCAGTGACTGGCATCTGGCAGCAGCGTACAGTTGGCGCTAAAAACGCATTGTTTTAATCTTGAATTCTGAACATGACCAATGAGGATTTCCAATGACCTGCACCGTGTCCAGCGACAGAAAAGCCACGATGATCGCCGCCCTTGCCGGTGGGTGGGTTGCAGATGCGGCCAGTCTCGGTTTGCACTGGCTGTACGACAGCCAACGCATCCATGACGTTGGCGGCGCATCACCGGAATTTCTGCCACCGAAGGCCGACTATTTCAAAGGCGGATTCGGTTACTTTGCTCATGAAGGCAAACAGGCTGGTGATATCAGCCACTATGGTGCAGCCACAGGGGTGCTGACCGACAGCCTGCTGGCTCATAACGGCACCCTGGATATCCGCGATTACCAGCGGCGCTTTCGGGCGTTCTTCGGGCCCGGTGGCCGCTGGCAGGGTTATATCGACAACCCTACCCGAGGCACACTGAACAACCTGAGCACCATCGAACAAAAAGCCATTGAGCAGGCTCTGTCAGCCATCTCAATCACACTGACGGATAAGCAAAAGCGGGTGCTGGTTCAGAAGGTTTTACCCTACACCCGTCACCTGAGCGGCGAGCAACTGGCAGATCCTGTCCGCAAAGCCATAAGCCTTACCTATCAGGAACCGGAGATACAGGATGCAGGCGTTCACCTGGCTGAGACCATCGACCACCACCTGTTGCCGGAAAGTGGCGCCGACGACATGCAACTGCCCGCAATCTCCAAACTACCACCACTGGTGGCCAGTTATTACGGCAACGACAACCTGCTGAAGGTCGTCGAAGCGGCGGTTCGGGTGACCAATCACAATGACGAGGCCGTGGCTTGGGCAAAATGCGCAGCGCGACTTCTGGATCATCTTTTTAGGGGCGACCCCATGTCCGTGGCTCTAGACGCGGGTACTGCTGAAGCACCCGCCCAGGAGAACCTCAACAAAGCCCGGACCGGCTCGGTTCTGGATGCTCCCGGCGCGGGCGACGCCTATGGCCGCACCTGTTATCTGTATGAGGCCATGCCGGTGATCTTTCATATTCTGAGTCATGCCCGCAGCTATACAGAAGCCGTTCGCGCCAATATTCAATGCGGGGGCGATTCCTGTGGACGAGCCTGGATCATTGGGCCGGCCCTGGCAGCACTTTACGGTGTCGGCGGTGAGCACGGCATTCCTCTAAGCTGGCTGGTAAGGCTTACGGATGCCCCTGCAATCATCGCCGATGTTGAATCACTCGTTGAAAACAAATGAAGGGCGTAATTGCCCAATTTTCACCCCCGACTATGCTTCAGGTACGATGCACGCCGGAAGGAGGCTTTATGAAAACACTATTGATCAATACATTGTTGGCAATTTCCCTATTCGCAAGCGCACCTTTGCTTGCACAGGATAAACCGTTGAGGGTCGGGATGTCCGGCCAGTATTTCCCATTTACCTTTGTGGAGCAGGATGAGCTCAAGGGTTTTGAAGTCGATGTCATGAACGCGCTGGGCAAGGAGATGGGGCGTGATATCCAATACGAAACCGCCAACTTCTCCGGCCTGTTTGGCATGTTGCAATCCGGGCGCATCGACACAGTGGCCAACCAGATCACCATCACCGACGAGCGGAAGAAGGCGTATGTTTTCACCGACCCTTACGTCTACGACGGTGCACAAGTTGTCACCAAAAAAGGCAATACCGAAGTTAGGGGTGTGGAAGACCTGAAGGGGAAAACCGTTGCAGTGAACCTGGGCTCTAATTTCGAGGCCCTCCTGGAGGAGCTTCCCTATGCGGACCAGATCACTATTAAAACCTATGAGAGTAACCTGGAGCGAGACACCGCCCTGGGTCGCGTGGATGCGTTCGTAATGGACCGGGTCAGTGCCAGCCAGATTATCAAAGAGAAGCCCTTGCCTCTTGAACTGGCAGGCCCCACCTTCTCACAGATCACCAATGCGTATCCGTTCCAGGACACCGAAGCCGGACGAGCCCTACGAGACGAAGTTAACAAGGCCCTGGAGACCCTGCGTGATAACGGCACCCTGGCGTCCATTTCCGAGAAGTGGTTCGGCACGGATATCACCCAGCCTTAAGGGGCACACCGAGGCCTGATTCCCTATGGACGTGTTGAACGTCGAGTACATGCTTGGTCTGGTACCTGTTCTGCTCAGGTACCTGCCCCTCACCCTGCAACTGGCGGGCATCGGAATGGTGCTTGCGCTGTTTCTTGCCTGCCTGTTTGCCGTTGTCCGGGTGCTGCGCATTCCGGTGCTCAACCAGCTGACTATCGTGTTCATTTCCTTCTTCAGGGGCACACCACTGCTGGTGCAATTGTTCCTGTTCTATTATGGGCTGCCCCAGCTGTTCAGTGCACTAACGGTAATAGATGGCGTCACCGCGACAGTCATGGGCCTGACCATGCATTTTTCTGCCTACATGGCTGAATCCATCCGCGCCGCCATCGTAGGTGTCGACCGCAGCCAGACGGAAGCCGCTCTATCAATCGGCATGACCAACGGCCAGTTGATGCGGCGAATTGTCCTACCCCAGGCTACCCGAGTGGCCTTGCCCACTCTGATGAATTACTTCATCGACATGATCAAGGCAACCTCTCTCGCCTTCACCCTGGGCGTCACTGAGCTCATGGGCGCCACTCAAAAAGAGGCGGCTGGCAGCTTCCTGTACTTCGAGGCGTTCATTGTTGCCGCCATCATGTACTGGATCGTGGTTGAACTGCTTTCCAAGCTTCAGAACTATCTGGAAACCCGTCTGAACAAGGCCTATAACCGATGATCAAACTGGAATCACTGAGCAAACATTTCGGCAAAACGGTGGTTCTCGACGGAATCGACCTGACCATTGAGAAGGGCGAAATTGTGGTGATTATCGGCCCTTCTGGAACCGGAAAATCCACCCTGTTGCGCTGCATCAATTTCCTGGAGCAGCCCACGTCGGGAACCATGACCGTGGGGGATCTCACGGTAGATGTTAACCGGGCCAGCCGGGCGGACATCCTCGCCATGCGGCGGCAAACCGCTTTCGTATTCCAGAACTATGCGTTGTTTGCCAACAAGACGGCGCTGCAGAACATTGCCGAGCGTCTGCTGGTGGTGGATAAATGGCCCAAGGAAAAGGCTTACCGAAGGGCCCGCGAGATACTTGAACAGATCGGCCTGGCCGAGAAGGCAGATGCCTACCCCGCCTCCATGTCAGGTGGCCAGCAGCAACGGGTTGGCATTGGCCGCGCCATGGCCGCCGGTGCCGAGGTTATCCTGTTTGATGAACCCACGTCGTCACTGGATCCCGAGTGGGTGGAGGAGGTGTTGGGACTGATGAAGCAGTTGGCGTCAGAGCGCCAGACCATGATGGTAGTCACCCACGAAATGTCATTCGCAAGAGACGTGGCCGACCGGGTGATTTTTATCGACGGCGGCCGCATTGTGGAACAGGGGCCTCCCAGTGAGATCTTCCAGAATCCGAAAGATCCCCGAACGAAGGACTTTCTGAAAAAGATCCTGGCCACCAACCCGGTATGAAAGAGCACCGGCTAATTTATCAGTATCTGGTCAGTCTCGTGTTGACGGGCAGGGTGCTCCACATGGCGCACAGGCTGTTTCATCCCGTTGGGTCAGCGCTGTTTGCACGTTGCCCTGCCCCGAATTGAACGCAAAGGTTGGGCTGCTCAGGTGATCCGCCATAATCAGCACCAGAATGATCCCGAGCACAACCAGAATGCGGGTGGGGTGATAAGCTCGTTCCATGGTCTTCTCCCGCATCAGTTTGGCAACCGGAACCAGGGCCGCAAGCGAATACCGAGCAAAGACCCGGCGAAGGCGCAGGCAAACCAGATCCAGGCATGCAAGCTGGCTGAGGCAATGCCCGAAAACAGCGCTCCGATGTTGCAGCCAAAGCCCAAACGGGCACCGTAACCCAGCAGCAAACCACCTACCACGGAGGCCAGGAATTGGCGACCTTCCGGCCGGTTACGGCTCGCCTCGTTGAAACGGTTGGCCAGGCCCGCCGCCAGCATGGCGCCGAGCAACAGCCCGAAGTTCATTACCGAGGGAACGTTGGTGAGCACTGAGTCCTTCAAGGCCATGGCGGGATATTCCCAGGTCCAGAACTCGAACTGGGACATATTCACACCCACCACTTCCAATGCTTTGGCACCCCACACATTAAAGGCAAACGTAATACTCCAGGGGGCGCCACTGAAGGCCAGAGTCAGCGCATTACCGGCGGCCAGGATCAGAATCGCCCAAGTAAACGGCCAGCGCCCACTGAGCAGGGTTCGGAACACTCCATGCGCCTGGCCTTTCCACAGCAGTTCATCCCGCTCAAGGTTGCCGTGGGCCTTGCGTTCAATCCGGTTAACCCAACGAGCAAGCAGGCCCAGCCCCAAAAGCTGAACAACAATTGCACCACTGACCCCAAAGGTGTTGACCAGCGGCACCGGATCAAAGCCCGGCTGGTCCAGCCACCAGGGCAGGTGAATAGAGCCAAGCACAGTGCCAGCTATAAAGAACACCAGCGTAACCACCATGCGGATGTTGCCGGCGCCTACGGTAAACAAAGTGCCCGAGCCACAACCCCCGCCAAGCTGCATGCCAAGACCGAAAATGAAGGAGCCCACAACGAGAGACGTGCCCACCGGCGCAACTGCACCCACGAGCCCTGCCTGCCCACTGTAGAGCATCGGCACCATGATCAGCGAGGAGAGGCCAAACAGCACCAGTTGGGCACGCATACCGGCGCCGCGCTTTTTGACCACCAGATTGCGCCAACCTGCGGTAAAGCCGAAAGCGCCGTGGTACAGAGCCATGCCCAACACAGTACCAATTACAAACAACGCGACCATGAACGGCGCGGTTTCCAGCCAGATCAACCCGCCCAGCAGGGCAAAGCCTGCCAGCGCAGTTACTACGATAAATCGATCCATCTGCCAGCCGGGCTGCTGGAGCCCTGGCTGGAGCACTGCAGAATCTGTCATTACGCGTTCACTCGCTTAAACGGGTTAGTTAAACAGGTCGAGAAACTTGCTCAGCCCTTTCTTCGCCACCTGCATCGGGCGGCTACTGTCCTGAGACCACTCCGCCATGGAGCCATCGTAGAGCGCCACTTCCTTAAACCCTGCCAGTTCACTCAGCACGAACCAGTCTGTGGCCGCCCAGTGGCCGGTATTGCAAAACGCGATGGTACGGGTGCCAGCATTCAGTTCAGCCTGGTTAATCCGCGCGGTGATGCCTTCTTCGTTCAGGTACCAGACTGCGTTTTGTTCAGCGAGGAAGCCAGCGTGAGGCAAGCTGCGGGAACCGGGAATCGTACCAGGGGCTCTGGCGGCCGGGGATTGGTTCTCGCCTCTGAAGTAGTCGCTGGGGCGGGCATCAACCAGTTGTGCCTGGCCTGCTCTGGCTTCCTGAACTTCCTCCAGAGACGCAACCAGATCTGGCTGCAGGGTACCTTCAAACTGCACCACATTCCGCTGAGTCGCCTCGCCGCTGTCCACGCGATAACCGGCAGCCTTCCAGCCAGCAAAACCACCATTGAGAATGGTCACGTCGTCGTGACCCAGCATTCTGAAGGTCCAGTACACACGGGCAGCACTTCCGAAATCGGTCGCGCCAGTGCCAGCCGGTACAACCACCACGGTATCGTCGTTGCTGATTCCAAGGCTACCAATCAGGCGCTCCATACTTGCGACAGGAGGCAGCAAGCCAGTGACGCCGCCCCGGCTCTCGCGCCAGCCATCATCGGTGTAGCTGCTGTAGACAGCTCCTGGGATATGAGCGTTCTGAAAACTGCTGCGATCGCCACCGTTGTCGATACCGGAGCGAACATCCAGGACCACCAGGTTATCTCGCTCGAGGTGCGCTTCAAGCCAGCTGGCATCAACCAAAGGCGGTGTTTTATCGCCATCCGCCCACGCAAGTGAGCTGGCAACCAGCAAGACAATGGCCAGGATACGGCTCATGGTGCTTCTCCTTTATCGCTATCAGTTTTTGAGCGATCATTATGAATTCTATGCCGGGTAATTAATAGCCCTTCATATATGACGTCTGGTTATATGAAAATCCCCGATTTTTCGTGCTTCTCCCCGGAAATCTGAAACACAACGGGCTGGCCGAGATCGGGATTGAATGCCATCAGCTTAGCGCGTTGGTCCGTCAGCGTTTCAGGTCAAACATCACCATCCAGATGCAGCCAACGGGCCAACCTGGAGTTCGGGCGCCGGCCAAGATAAATCGGCAGGGTGCTCATAAACACCAGAATAATAACGGCGGCTGTTACCGTCAGCATCGGATTGAGCTCAAAGCTCTGGCCAAGCCCCGCAAAAACGAAGGTCATTGGCACCATACCCACGGCGGTCGCAAGGATGTAACGCCAGAGATGTATTGCCGTGACCCCGGCGGCATAGCTGACCAAGGCAAAAGAAAACAGAGGGATCAGCCGGGTCAGCAGTACCGCGACAAACAGGAAACGTTGTGACCCCTGTGCCGAAAACATCGGATTGTGTTCCAGCTTCTTCTGAACGGCATCGCGCCCGAGAATCCGCGCCAGGTAAAACGCAATAAGGGATCCCGCGAGCGCGCCAACCACCGCAATGGCCGTCCCGGTATACATACCATATACCAAGCCTGCTGCAGCGCTGATGGGCAGTGTCGGAATGGGCCCGACAACTACCGCGAGAATCATCAGCAGCATCAGCAACAGTGGTCCGAACATGCCCTGATTGTTAAGCCACTCAGACAGCGCTACCGGTGCCAGACTTACCGGCATACCCAGTTTACGAAGGACCAGCCAAATTGCCCCCATCACGAGTGCGACAGTGATCAGGATAGTGAGACGGAAAGCCCATTGTGAACGGTTCATCAGAGTATTCTACCGGTCACGTTGGGAGCGGGAAGGGTTTTCGGCAATATGGTTGATATAGTTGCTCATCACTTTCTGTGACAACCCCAAAATCACCTCCAGCACCGTAACTATTAATGAGCGATCCTTCAAGCTATAATTGAACGCACACTCAAAATCGTAATTTACGGTAATTTCCATGGCAAGAAGTCCCAGTTTTGATCGAGAAGCGGCCCTTAGCCAAGCCATGGGGCTGTTCTGGAAAAAGGGTTATCACGGGAGTTCAATGAAGCAGATTGAGCAGGTTCTGGATATGCGCCCAGGCAGCATCTACGCAACGTTTGGAAGCAAAGATGGGCTCTATTCTGAAGCTCTGGCTCGTTATGCAGAGGCTGGAGGTGCCGAGCTGGCGAAGCATATGGCGGGCTACGACTCCATTCTGGACGGGCTCAAATGCTACCTCCGAAAAATCGCGACTAGCTGCACCGATAAAAACGAGGCTCCCTCCCGGGCCTGTCTCATCGTTAAAACCCTACTTGAGGCAAGCAATACACACACTGGGCATTCACACCAAGCGCAGGAAATCCTCGGAGCCATTGAGCAATCTTTCTCGGAATTGCTAGAAAAGGCCAAACGACGGGGCGAACTAAAAGATTCAACAGATTGCACCCGCTTGGCCCGGCTGATGCAAAGTCAGATCATGGGGTTGCGCTCCATTGCAGAGCGCAACCTCTCTTCCGGGGACCTGGAAGCTTTGGGCGACGATATGGCGCATATTCTTGACGCTTACAGCTGCCATACTAGGGTCAATAGATAACGGTTAACACCCTTCACCGGAGCGAAGAATGTTTCTGAACTGGCTGGCAAAGCATCTCGCTGCT